>UMKM01026018.1_pt1 | contig 85926 bp, 67 predicted proteins | sample 1966331 | NCBI WGS metagenome assembly UMKM01 (sample SAMEA4836176, study PRJEB28245) | human gut metagenome | biome: gut microbiome; material: fecal sample | place: Denmark | collected 2008 | reverse complement strand
CTTTTTCATAAAATCACTTGAATTTTATATAGTTAGCTCCTAAAAGAAAAAACAGGTCACCCTGTTTCTTCTTGGTTGGTTCTCTTTTTATATTATGACAAGTGGAAAGTAAGTTTATATGAAGTAGCCAACCTCTACTATTTTTCTCACATTCATTTTACCTCTTTTGATTTAAAAAGTCTACTTTTTATCAATATTTTTTATTATGGTCGAATAATTTCAACAAACTTAAAAGTATCATTTTCAAATGTAAAATGTAATATACAACAATTAGTAAGGCCTCCACTTTTTAATACTTCTCCAGGATCAATAACAGTGGATAAAAAACACATACAAGCACCAGCATGTGAAAGAGCAAGAACTGTTTGATGATCTTCTTTATCCATCACAGCTGTAAGTGTTTCTTTTAATCTTTTTTGTACATCTTCTCTTCTTTCTCCACCATAATGTGGAAATAAATCATCATAACCAAAATCATCAAACTTAGGGTTTAAATCTTCACTTTCTCCTTCAAATAAACCAAAATTTCTTTCTTTTAATCCCTTCAATCTTTTATAATAATGGTCTCCAATAATAAGTTCAATCGTATCGCAACATCTTTCTGATGTACTACTATAATAATGGTCAAAAGAAATATCCTTTAAGTATTCTTTAGCTTTTAAAGCTTGTTGTTTTCCTAATTCAGTTAATGGTGAATCACACCATCCTTGAATTCTTCTTCTAACATTAAATAATGTTTGTCCATGTCTCATTAAATATAAATCTTTTTTCATAAAAATTCTCCTATCCAAAAATTTCTTGAATGACTTCTAATAAATCTTTTTGTTCTTCATTCATGGGTATACAAGTATTAATTTCTTGATAATATTTTTTCAACAAATCATTATTTCCTATTTGTTGTAAAGTTGTCATTATTTTGTAATAAAGCATAAAGCGATATTGTGGATAATTCTTACAAAGCTCTTTTATTTCTTCATCTAAATTTTCTTGAGTATATTTTGTAAGGGTGCTTAAAACATCCATTTGAATTTCTACATATCTTAAAGAAAGTGCATATTCATTTTGAAGTTCTTTTAAAAGTTGATAGATTTTTTTTAGAAAAGAACCTTGATGTTCAACATAATCAATTTCTTGGAAAACACGTGTAAAAAATTGTTCCAAATCAATACCATAAGGACTAAACGTATTTTGTAAGTCTTGATTTTTTTCATGTTTCATTTTGATTAAACGCTTCATGATACTTTGTGTTTGTTCAAGCAAATCATAATAATCATGATCTTTTTGAATCAAATCAATAATATCACTAGCTATATAGTTTTTATCTGGAACTTGATGAATATCTTCATGATGTTCAATGACTTTAACAATATAATAAACAAGTGCATCATCGTCAAACATTTCATTTTTTTCACCTAATCGATCTAATTGTTGATCATATTTTTCATCAAAATATGCAATTGTTTCATCAGTATCTTTACAATCATTATAGTAATTTAAAACTTCTTCATAATTTATATCAATATCATTATGATGAAGTTCTTTTTCTATCATATGATATGTCAAATTTTGAAAAAGCTTTTGTTTTTCATTTAAGTAAGTTTGATTATCTTTGTATTCTTTTTTTAATGTATGTATTGTTGTCTTCATAAAAAACCTCCTGCACTATTTTAACACATTTAAAATAAAAAAAATACGATAAATCATTACCGTATTTTTTCTAAAAATTAAAACTCATTTTTTCTTCTATAAAATCTAAGTCCAAATAAAATTCCACCCAATGAAGATATCAATAACATAAGATTTTCTAAAATTTGTGTATCATCACCCGTTTTAGCTTTTTTAGATTCTTGCTTTGGAGTTTGATCAGATTTATTTTCTTTAGTTTCTATTTTGTTTTCTTCATAATTATTTGTATATTCAATAGTTGTTGTTTCATCTTTTTCTACATTGAGATTTGCTGCTACATCACCTTTTTCTTTTCCATCTATGATAGATACTATATGAGTAAGCTTGTATCCTTGAACATCATCAGTAAGCTCTTTGACTGTATATTTACCAGCAACTTTTGTTAACTCTAACATCCACTTTCCACTATTTTCATCATACTCAAAATCATTTAATGAATAGACCTTTTTATCTTGTGTATCTTTGTCTATAACTTCAAATTTTATAGATTTTTCTGCTTGTTCTTTTGAAATATTACCTTTTACAATTTTAGCAATCACAAGTTTACCTGGTTTAGCTTTATCTTTCATAATAATCTTATTGTTTTGATAGTCAACAACTTTACCCTCTTTCCCAACAACAAATGTTATTGGCTTAGCTATTTCATAACCTTTTGGTGCGTTTACTTCAATTAATGTATAAGTTCCAGGTACTAATTTTAAATTATAAGAATTTTTACCATCCGTTATCCAGTGAGCAATTTCTTCATTTGCTTGATTAATAACTTTAAGCTCTGCACCTGCTATTTTTTCATCATTTTCTTTGTCTACTTTATCAACTTTTACATCATAAGTTGTTAATTCATAAGTATTTTCAAAAGCTACTGTTGCTGTAGTTCCTTTTTCTACATCAACATCTACACTTTTACCTTCATTTACTTCATTTCCTATCATGTAGATTGTTTTTACAAGGGTATAACCATGTATATCATCAACAAGTTCTTTGACAGTATAACCTCCTGTATTTTCTTCTAATTCTAGAATCCAACGATTTCCATCATAAATAAAATCATTTAATGAATATATATGAGATTTTTGTGTATCATTTTGTGTTACTTCAAACTTTATTGAATCACCAATTTGTTCCTTTGATAAATTTCCTTGAATTGTTTTAGTAATAACCAATTTACCTATAGGTTGATCTTTCATGATAACTTCATTGACCACTTTATCATTGATTTTTACTTTTCCATCTTTTGTAACCACAAATTCGATAGGATTCGCAATTTTATAACCATCAGGTGCAGTTATTTCAGTTAAAATATAATTTCCATATCCAAGATTAACCTTTTGTCCATCCTTTGATGAATCAATACTAATAATTTCACCTGTATCCTTATTTTGGATTTGTAAACTAGCGCCCTCAATATCTTCATTATTTAAGATATCTTGTTTACGAATAGAGACTTCATATAATTTTGGAGTATAACTATTTTTAAAAGCTACATTTCCTTCACCTTGATCTTCAATTTGTATACTTTCTGTTTTTTGATCTTCTACTTCTTGTTCGTTTATTATAAAAGTTGTTTTAACTGTATAACCTTCTATTGATGAATTTGTTTCTTCAACTGTATATTTTCCAGCTAAAACATCCAATTCTTTCGTCCAAATTTTGTTTACTTCATCATAAGAAAAATCATCTAAAGTATATTTATCTACGTTGTTTGTTTTTTGATTTATTACTTTAAAAGTAATCTTTTGTGCATCTTTTTTGGGAATATCCCCTTCTATTGTTTTAGTAAGAATTAATTTAGCTTGTGTTTTTTCATCTTTCATAGTGATTTTATTTGCACTCATGCCTTCAATCTTACCATTTTCATTCACTGTAAAATCAATAGGATCCGCCACTCTATAACCATAAGGAGCTTCTTCTTCAATAAGAGTATATTTCCCAGGAGATAATTTTAATTTATGCGTTTTTTCATCATCTTGACCAGAAATCCATCTTTCTACTAGATTACCTTCTTCATCAATTACTTTTAACTTCGCACCATCTACTTCTTTTGTACCAGAAATATCTGTCTTATCTATTTCAACATCAAACACATTTAAATCATAATTATTTTCAAATTCGATAAATGTCGTTTTATCTTTTTTAACAGTAACCTTTTCTGCTATTTTATCTGTTACCTTTTCTTTTATTTCACCATTTTCATTTATTTGATATTGAGTTAAAGATAATTTATGCCCTTTTATAGACGTTACTAATTCTTCAACTTTATATCCTCCTGCAACTTGTATTAATTCCTTTGTCCATTTTTTATTACTTTCATCATAATTAAAGTCTTTTAATGAATACGTATTTACTTCTTTCGTTGAATTATTTGTTACTTTAAAACTTATAACTTTTTCAGCTTGTTCTTTATTGATTGAACCAGTAACACTTTTACTAATTACTATTTTTCCAGGTTTTGCCTCATCTTTCATGATGACTTTATTTGTTTTACTATAAGTACCATCCTTACCTTTTATAGATATTTCTCCATTTTTAGAAACTTTAAAATAAATATCATCTGCTTTTTTATAACCGTCAGGTACTACTTCTTCAATAAGTATATACTCACCAAACGGTAATGAAACAGTATGTGTCTTATCTTTTTCACTGACCCATGAAGCTACTTCTTCTTTTGTTTTTTGATTTACTATTTTAAGTGTTGCTCCAGCAATTTCCTTTTCATTTGTTAGATCTTGTTTGCTTATAGCTACTTCATATGGTTTTGGAGTGTAACTATTTTTAAAGGCTACAGTTACTTCACCTTGATTTTCAATTTGTATACTTTCAGTTTTTTTACCTTCTATTTCTTGTGTATCAATTTTATAAGTTGTTTTTACTGTATAACCTTCCACTGATGAATTTGTTTCTTCAACTGTATATTCTTCAGCTAAAACATCTAACTCTTTTGTCCAAGTTTTACTTGCTTCATCATACGAAAACTCATCTAAAGTATATTTATCTGTCTTCTTTGTTTCTTGATTCATTACTTTAAATGTAATCTTTTTGGCATTTTCTTTAGAAATATTCCCTTCTACTGTTTTAGTTAGAATAAGTTTACCTTTTTCGATATGTTTGTCTTCCATGATTATTGTATTTTGATCATTACCAACTATATTACCATCATTATCCACAACAAACGTAATATCATCAGCTACCATATATCCCTCTGGTGCTTTGGTTTCTTTTAAAACGTATGTTCCTGGTTCTAGTTTAACTTTTCCTGGATTATTATTTTCGCCAGTTATCCAACTTTTTACAGTTTCATTTGTATCTTTATTAATAATACTTAGGTGTGCGTTCTTCAATTCAGATTTCGTCTGTGCATCTATTTTACTAATTTCAATAGTATTTTCTTTTGTTGTTCCTTTTTCGTTAGAAATTGTATAAAAATGCATTGCTTGTGTTTTATCAATAAGTGTTACAGGATAAGTATTATCTCCTTCTTTAATAGCTTCAGGATAATTTTCTTCACTATTTCCTTTAAATATAAAATAATGTGGTGTAGCATCTAATTTATAATTATCAGGTGCTTCTGTTTCAACAATTCTATAAAGAACATTTCTACTCAACCCAGAAAAAGTAAGATAACCCGTTGGTAATGTTTCGCCCTCTGCTTTTAATTTTGTAGCAGTTGTTTCAAAATTATTATTATATGTTACTTCACTACAGCTAAATTTGGCTTTTTCTAAGGCTTTTGTTTGATCATCTTTATCACATTTATAAAGTTTTATACTGACGCCTTTCCCTGTGGAAGCTCCTGAACTTTCAAGTACTTTTCCTTTCAAAGAAACATACGTATCTAATTCAGATTGATTTGGTGTTCCTTTTAAAGAACACTTATTGTAGGCATTTGTTTCATTTAATGCGCTACTATCTTCACCTACTGGTAAATTAATAGTTGCTTCATATTCAAGAACAACTTTCTTTTCATCAGGAATTATTATTTTTAATACATGTTTTGTTTCATCATAGCTTACTTGATTAGCCGTAGCTTTATTACCATTAATTGTTAAACTATTCATATAATAATCAAGAGCACTTCCCATTTCATCAACAAGTTCGATATCTTTACCCTCATTTAATTTAATTGCACCTTCATTCACCGTAATTTTATATCTAACATTTGGTGCTGTATCTTGATTATAAGTATATTCTTTCTTTAAAATATCGTTTTTTGATAACCCAAACCATCTTGTAGCTGTTGCTGTTGAAATATTGCCATCAATAGATAAAGACGCCTTATTGTCATAGGCTTTATCTCCTAGTGCTTTTAAAACATCTATAATGCTTGCTTTATATGTTAGATTTAAAGAATTTGTTTTCAAATAATCTAATGCTGCATTTGTAAATATAAACTTAACTTTTCCGTTTTCTTTTTCTACTTGAATATTCTTAAGAATCTCTTCATTTGTTATTTGACTATCCCATTTTTCAATTATATCTAATGAGTTATCTACATACTGTGTATTTTCAGGAAGTGTATCTTCAATAAAAACATTTTTTGCATCGGTTGGTACTTTTTTTACAATTAATTTCCAAGCCATTTCATCTTTATTACAAGAGCTACCCCAATAACCTTCTTTTTCAAGAAAAGTTTCAATTTTATAATCATAATTAGCATTACTTTCCCCTAATTTCTTTGTTTCATTAAAACATTCACCTTTATTTGCATAAGATGTTGTTGTTGATGGAATATTATCTAGAGATGTAATAACTTGTATAATAATAGTTCCTTCATTTACTTTTCCAAAGTCAAAAGTTAATTCTCTATCCTTTTGACTAAATATTGGTGTACCATTATATCCACTTTTAACTTGATATGATTTATAATTCATTCCTTCTGGTGTTGTATCTTTAACAATTAAATGATTTATACCATTTTCAGGAACATTAATTTTTATTTGCCATGCAACCTCTTGTGAATTTCTTGTTGTTAGACAAGTTTTTTCAATAAATTGATAATTTTCTTTTCCTACTTTAAATGAATCTGTATAATCCGTGTTTTGTGTATTACCAAAAGGATTAATAGTGAACGTATTACTCTTTGTAATAGCTGGCGCATTACTAGAATCTTCACCAAATTTAGTTTGGTAAGTAATCTTGTACTCCTTATCACATCCAGCAGGTACTTGGAAATTTCCAGTTGTTAAACTTTCCCATGTTAATCCTTCAATAGAAGGACTACATTTAAAACTTCCATCAATATATTCACCAATATTATCACCTAACGAATCTTTAATAGTAGAACCACCAATATCAAAATTACCCCCAGGATTTAACGTAACTTCCCAATTGATAACTTTATTACTATCATCACCAGTAACACTATGCTTTTTTTCCGCCCAATTTTTCTTAGTATATTCTAATTTCTTGTAAGAATTTTTTTCATTTGTTTGTGTATCACTCTTTACAGTTATGTTATTTCCAACTTTAGAATTCCAATCATCCGGATTATATGCAAAAACATCTTTTTTTACTTTTACTTTATATTTAGCATATAAAACTTCTTTATCATTCATACTTCCAATTGTATATTGAAATTTATTAGTTTCTTTTAAATTATTTGTAACTGTACCAGTATAAGAAATTGTACAGGCTTCATCTGTGTAAAATTGAACATCTCCATCTAATGTCATATTTTCATCCATTTGATCAGTCACAACAACGTTTGTTTGTGGACCGGTTGCTGAAACCTTTAATTTAAATTCTGCAGAAAGATTATCCCCATCACTTATAACCTTTCCTCCTGTTTTTTCAATATCTACCTTATCGTTAGATTTATCACGATCCATATCAATGATAAATTGACCAACACCTGGTAAGTCTAGTTTCCCTTTTCCACCTTCATGATTGTTTGTAAATGAATCACTCAAAGTTCCATTGATAATAAGTGAACCATATCTATTTGATTTACTAAAAAATAATTCACTTTGATCTCCTGCATTATATTTAACTGTAATTGTATTACCTTTTATTTCAAAATGTCCTACAGTTTCCGCACCTTCTTTTAGTTCCTTAATTCCTTCTTCCATGGTTATTCCATCAGGCAAAGTATAAACCATTGTATTATTATCTTTTGTTGGAAACTGATTATCAATAAATCCCCATACTAGTTTGATAGAAATTGCTGAACCATACGGTATTTTGTTTTCTATATTCGGCTGTAAAATATGGTCTCCAATTTTAATATAACTTCTATCAACTACATCACTTGGTAGATTTTTATCAATAAATTGAGATAAATCTACCGATTCTTCAGCAAATGCACTAAATACATTTGTTGAAACTGCTGTTACTATCATGGCTACCACCAATAATAGTGAAAACAACTTCTTCTTTCTATTCATTATTCTTCCTCCCAATTTTACAAAACTATAAAAAAATATTGACGATAAATGATAATTATAAAGAAAAAGCCGCAAGAAAAGACTAAGTACACATTATCTGCAACTCAGCCAACTTCCTTACGGTTCAGTTCTGTAGCTTTGCGTCACTATTTTTCAATAGTTTTGCCTTTAAAATATATAATTTTTATAAACTAATATTATCACATAATTTCAACAAAAAATATCCTTTACGACCAAAATATACTTTCTTTCGACCTAAAAATTTTCAACATAATAAAAGGGACTTTTTTGATATAACCATATATCATAAAAAGTCCTTTATAACTATTAAATTTATCTTATTATTCAGCTGAAATAGCTTCTACTGGACAAGTTCCAACACATGCTTGACATCCAATGCATGTATCTTTGTCACATTCCATTTTTCCTTCGTCATCAAATGCTAAAGCTTCTACAGGACAAACACCAGCACATGCTCCACATCCGATACAAGTATCTTTATCTACGTTCATATTTAACTCTCCTTTTCCTTTTTTCCTATAATTAGTATAACACTTTCCACTTTTCAGTCAATACAAAGTCACTATTTTTCATAGCTTTGAATACAACAATTTTCGGGTAACCATGTCATTAATTCTTCATTTGTCATATCATGAAAATAACTATGAATGACACGCACGATACCTCCATGACAAACAACTAAAATGTTTTTATCAGGATATTTATTTTCAAGTTCTTCTAAAAAACTATACACACGATGGACTACTTGGAATAAAGATTCTCCGCCTGGATAATGGAGTCCATGATTTTGTTTATAATATTGAAATTCTTCATTATTAACAATTCCTTCAAATTTTCCAAAATTGATTTCTTGAATTCTAGAATCTATTTTAATTTCTAATTGATGATTTTCATTTATGATTTTTGCAGTTTCATGTGCTCTTTGAAGTGGTGAAGCAAAAATCATATCTAATGAAATATCTTTTAATTGTTCACTGGCCATTTTAGCTTGTTGCTTTCCTAAAGATGTTAATTCAACATCCGAAATGCCACAAACTTTATTATCAATGTTATAACCTGTTTGACCATGTCTTACTATATATAATTTCATTTTTTTATGTCCTTTATCTTCATTTTGTTTTATGTTATCATATTTTTGGCATTTAGAGAACAAATGAAAAAGGAGAAAATTACATATGGGTGGTATGTTTGGCGTTGTCAGTCGTAAAGACTGTGTCACTGATTTGTTTTTTGGTATTGATTATCATTCTCATTTAGGAACAAAAAAAGGTGGGATTGCAGTTTATGGAGAAAACGGTTTTAACCGTGCAATTCATAATATTTCAAATTCACCATTTAGAACTAAGTTTGAAAATGATATTAAAGAAATGTCTGGAAAAATGGGGATTGGTTGTATTTCAGACAATGAACCTCAACCTCTTTTAATCAATTGTCGTTTAGGTAGTTATGCAATTGTTTCTGTAGGTAGAGTTGCAAATATGGAAGAATTGATTCAAGATGCTTTTGATAATGGGCATACTCATTTTCTAGAGATGTCTGGGGGAGAAGTGAATCAAACTGAATTGATTGCTGCAATGATCAATCAAAAGGATACTTATGTTGATGGAATTATCAATGTTTTAAGAAAAGTAAAAGGTTCTATTTCTTTTATGTTGATGACAAAAGATGGTTTGTATTTAGTACGTGATAAATTAGGAAGAACTCCATTAAATATTGGTAAGGGGGAAAATGGATTCTGTGCTTCGTTTGAAAGTCATGCTTATATCAATTTAGGCTATTCTTTATATAAAGAATTAGGACCTGGTGAAGTTTGTTTTATGACCAGTGAAGAAGTGAAAACACTTGTAGAAGCCAATGATAAAATGAAAATTTGTTCATTTTTATGGGTATACTATGGTTATCCAACAAGTTGTTATGAAGGACGTAATGTTGAAGAAATGCGTTATGAATGTGGTCGTTTAATGGCTCAAAGAGATGATATTAAAGATATTGATCTTGTAGCAGGTGTTCCTGATAGTGGAATTGCCCATGCGATTGGTTATTCAAATGAATCACATATTCAATATGGAAGACCTTTTATTAAATACACACCTACGTGGCCACGTTCATTTATGCCACAAATTCAAGCGGATCGTAATTTAATTGCAAAAATGAAATTAATTCCAATTGCTAGCTTGATTAAAGGAAAATCATTATTATTAATTGATGATTCAATTGTTCGTGGAACACAACTAAGAGATACAACTGAATATTTATATAACTCTGGAGCAAGAGCAGTCCATATCAGACCTGCTTGTCCTCCAATTATGTATGGATGTCCTTACTTAAACTTTTCAAGAAGTACAAGTGATATGGATTTAATTACACGTCGTGTTATTAGAAAACGTGAAGGAGAAAATGATATCAATATGTTAGAAACATATAGTGATCCAGATACTCCTGAATATAATGCAATGGTAGAAGAAATCCGTAAAGAACTTAATTTTACTTCTTTACGTTTTAATCGTTTGGATGATATGCTTCAAGCTATTGGACTTGATAGTGATAAGATCTGTACTTATTGTTTTAATGGTAAAAAATAATACGGAAAGAAATTTCCGTATTTTTTTAAAATATATTTAATAGCTTTCTAAGGAGTGCTATAATATTGAAGAAAAAAAAAGGAGACTATTATGAAATATTTAATTGACCCAATGGATTTAAGTGTAGAAGAAATTGATGAACTAATTGATATTGCGAATGATATTATTAAAGATCGTACACGCTATCAAGATGTTTGTCGTCATAAAATTCTAGCTACACTCTTTTTTGAACCAAGTACACGTACAAGACTTTCTTTTGAATCAGCTATGTTATCACTTGGTGGAAGTGTTTTAGGTTTTTCAAGTGCAAGCAATACAAGCGCTTCTAAAGGTGAAAGTGTTAGTGATACTATTAGTGTTGTTTCAAGCTATTGCGATATTATTGCAATGCGTCATCCAAAAGAAGGAGCACCTCTTGTTGCTACAAGAAAAAGTACTGTACCTTTAATCAATGCTGGAGATGGTGGTCATAACCATCCAACGCAAACTTTAACTGATTTACTTACTATTTATAGAGAAAAAGGTAGACTAGATAATCTAACAATTGGTTTTTGTGGGGATTTAAAATTCGGACGTACAGTTCATTCTCTTACAAAAGCAATGTCACGTTATAAAAATATTAAATTCGTGTTTATTGCACCACCTGAACTTAAAATTCCTGAATATTTAAAACATGATTTATTAGATGCTAAAAACTTAGACTACAAAGAAGTAGAAACAATTGAAGAAGTTATTGAAGATTTAGATATTCTTTATATGACACGTGTTCAAAAAGAAAGATTCTTTAATGAACAAGACTATATTCGTTTAAAAGATACATATATTTTAGATTTAAAGAAATTAGAAAAATCAAAATCTGATTTAATCGTTATGCACCCATTACCCCGTGTTAATGAAATTGCTATTGAGGTTGATGATGATCCAAGAGCTAAGTATTTTGATCAAGTTCAAAACGGACGTTTTATGCGTATGGCACTTATTTTAAAAATGTTAGGATTGGAAAATGAGGTAGAAAGATAATGAAGATAGATAGTATTAAAAACGGGATTGTTTTAGATCATATTACTGCTGGTAAATCTTTAGAAGTTTATAAAGCACTAGGATTAGATAAATTAGATTGTAGCGTTGCTATTATTAAAAACGTTAAATCTAATAAAATGGGTAAAAAAGATATTTTAAAAATAGATGAAGAATTTGCATTAGATTTTGATGTTTTAGGATATTTAGATCCTAATATTACTGTTTGTATTATTAAAGATGGTAAACTTGTTGAAAAGAAAAAATTGCAACTTCCTCAAAAAATTATTAATGTAGAAAAATGTAAAAATCCTCGTTGTATTACATCTATAGAACAAGGATTAGATCATGTTTTCTATTTAGCAAATAAAGATAAACGTATTTATCGTTGTCTTTATTGTGAAACAAAAGTTGAAAAAAAATAGAAGCAATGCTTCTATTTCTATGCTGGAGTAGCTCCAATGGTAGAGCAACTGACTCGTAACCAGTAGGCTGTGGGTTCGAATCCCATCTCCAGCACCATTATTAAAATCAACAATCGTTGATTTTTTTATTATAATAACAAACATCAAATATAAACCTTTTCTTCCCATTTCATCATGACATCTTTACCATGATGGGCTAAGCCTATATAAATCACTTTTCCTTTTAAATCATAATCATATCTTCTATCTTTGATTTGTTGAATAGCTTCATTTGATAATTTATCCAATGCTTTTTCAAAATCTTTTTTATCTTCTTTGAAATACTTAAATTCAATAATAAACGATGTTTTCTTTTCATCATGAGCCTGGATAATGAGATCACATCTTCCTTTACATTCTTCTCGATTATAAATAACTTTATAGTTATCTGATAGACATAAACACATTCCTAACATCATCATATGATAACTGTTTTCATTATTTAAATCATGATAGCTTGGAATCATTAATACATTTTGATAATTTTTGAAAAAATCATTTTTGTTTTCAGCAATCAAATTGTCAACAATGCGATCATATTATCCATTGTTCATTCCTAGTTGATGTTCCGTTAATCTTATAAATTCTCTTCTTACCTCATAATTTGGTATCGCAATTCTAAACTTTTCTTTTTTTGGATCAATTGCTTTTACTACTGTTAAATATCCAGCACTTACAAACATCCCCCATAAGTTAGGTGTATTTGCCACTTCATAAAAGCTTGTTTGAAGGACAACTCTTGTTTCTAGATAGTTATTCTTTATAAGTTTTTCATATTGTTTTTTAAAGTCGTAGTCTGCTTTTTATATAGCTTGTTTAAGCATTGTATTAGCACTCGTATTGACCCAATAAGGAACAAGTACTTTTCTTCTTGCATAATTTAAAATAGACCATGGATTATAGATTTCTTTATCTCCCATTTTATAGCCATCATACATTTCTTTGACTTCATCATTTAATTCTAAATCATAATATTCTAACAGTTTTTTGGTTTATTCTATACTGAATCCAAAATATTCACTATAATCATTATCAATTACTGTATACACATCTAAATTATTTAAATCACTGAAAATATTTTCTTTAGCCACTCTTTGAATTCCTGTAAACATCGCATATTTTAAACTGGTTGGTGTTTTAAGAGAATTATGAAGCAATCCTGCAAGTCCTCCTCTTACTTCATCATAGAACCCTCCTGTATGTGCTTCTACAAATGGTGTATCATATTCATCTATAAATACCATAACTTCTTTTCCATAATAATCTTCCATTCTTGCCATCAAGAATGAAATTGCATCATCATCTATTCCCTTAAGATTATTCTTGTTATTATCAGCTAATACTTCATAAAGTCTTTCATAATTTGTTTTCTTAAATCCCTTAAGATTTCCAAATACAAAATCATATTTATCCCATTGATTTTGTATTTGTGTTCTTATCGTCGAAACAACTGTTTCTTTATCTCTTTTGGCATCCGCAAAAAAGATAAAGATTGTTGGATATTGATTGATTTCAGCTGCATAAGGTGTTTCCATGATTTTTGTACCTTTAAAGATTTCTTTAGAGTCTTTGGTAATATCAAAGAATTCAGCCATCATTGACATATTAATGGTTTTTCCAAATCTTCTAGGACGAGTAATCAATGTTACATCTGTTACTCTATCTAAGAACTCTTTGATCATCAAGGTCTTATCTACAAAATAATAATTTCCTTCTACAAGTCTTGAAAAACTTTTCGTTCCTATTGGTATTTTCTTCATTTCTATCACCCTTTCTTTACATATTATAAACTATTTTAGAGATGTTTACTGATGAATATAAATTCAATTTTTAATTTGATCTATATTGAATATTTCATAGTTATGATTTTTAGCTTATCTAAATCTAATGGAAAATGGTAGTTGATCAAGTATATAGGAAAACTAGAGTAGAAAAATCACGATAACAATAAAAATAAAGGAGGAAAATCAAGACTGATCATCAGCCTAATTTTCCTCCTAAAAAACATTAGATATTTTAGAGGGAATATTGATTTCACATCAATATTCCCTTAATAATTTAAAGTAATTTTTCTAAAACACGCGATTATTTAGAGCGCTATATAATCAATGTTATCTATTATTACTCAACGATCACTTTTAGCAACTAGAACAACTATTTCCCATTTAAGACATCTTTAATAGCTTGTAGATTTTCTTTAACACTATCATCATTTGGAATCATATAATAAAGTTTGCTATCAGGCATGTAAGCTCCACCTGTTTGCATAACTCCTGTTCCGGTAAATTGTTTTTGTTTAAATGTCCATGAAGCATTATCATTTATTTGCATTTTGATTAAATCTGTAATATCACTAGCTGCCATATTTGTTTCAAAACATCCTGATACTGCAGTTAAAACACTTGTATAATTAGTAATAACAGCTGATGACATCATTTTATTAAGCATAGCCATTAAAACATCTTGTTGATGTTTTACACGTACATTATCTCCATCAGCAAATGAATGTCTTTCCCTTGAATAAGCTAATGCTTCTTTACCATTCATTTGTTGAAGACCTAATTTATAGGTATAACCACCCGCACTAAAATCTTGATCAACATTAACAGTAATACCACCCAATGCATCAACCATTGTGACCAATGATGTAAAGTTAACTCTTGCATAGTAGTTGATATCTGTCCCTAAAAACTGAGCCATTGTTTTAACCGTATTTTCAGGTCCAGCAATACCTGAATGCGTTAACTTATCCTTTTTTTTCATATTCGCAAGAGTTACGTAGTAATCTCTTGGAATAGATGTTAATAAGATCTTCTTTGTATTTGGATTAACAGTAACGATCATATTAACATCTGATCGAGATACTGTTGTAATACTTCCATATGTATCAATACCACTGATATAAATAATAAATGGTGTATTTGTTACAGAAACTCTTGTTGAAAAGTCTTTGACTTTTGTTTCTATGTCACTTGTCCATATTTCTTTAACTTCATTTTGAAAATCTGGATGATTATCTTCAAACATACCATTATATGCTGTATTAATTAATATAGCATTAACGGTATTATTATAAAGATCATCCCCTAGTTTTGAATATGTCATAGCAACATCAAAATTCAAGCTTGATTCTTTCTTTTTAGCTTCAGCAATAACTTGATTCATATCTTTTTCTTTATCATATTGTAAACAATATTCAATCGATTCATTTTGTAATTCAGATAAACTATTTATTTTACTACTTTTTAATACAACAATTGCATAATGTGCAGATTTCGTATTAGAATTCGTAATATCATCTAATGTTGAATAACCTTTATTGATCATTACTGATCCAAAAACCATTAAAACACTTAATAATAAACTTATTACTTTACCAATAATCTCTCTTGGTTTTGTTTTACGATGATGTTCTTTTTTATTAGGTTTCATTAATGCATAATTAATAAAACCTAATAAAACAAGTATCATCCCAACCATAACAGCATATGTTGTTGGTAAAATATTAAGCTTAAAAATAAAAAATAATAATACTACTGTTGTAATGACCTGTATTCCTAATATTACAGGCCAAGATATAATTTTCTTTATATTTTCCATAATTCATTTCCCTTTTATTTCTATGATAGTATTATCATAGCATAAAAATAATTTGTTGTAATAATATCATAAAAAATAAATCTAAATTAAATATATTGATCAACTATGTTACTTATTTCATCAATATAATGTGAAACTTCTAATTGCATATTATATTCATCGCTATGATTAAAAATATTTTCGTATGTACAAATAAAACGACCATATTCATCATCATAGTCATTAATTTCTAAACCTTTTGCATAGATATATGAAATTACCATGTATGCAGCACACATAGGATTACTTTCAAAATTATCAGCATCAGCTAATCCTGACACTCCTCCTCTATTACATTTATATAATCTACAAATTTGATATTCTAATTCTACAGCATCATTATGATTTAATCTAAACATCTTGAATCCCTCCTCATTTTTCTTTTTTCTAATTCATCATCAATTATTTTTTCTAAAAATAAATTACTTTCAATTCTATCAGTATGTACATGCATCCAACATATTGCATAAGAAACAATAACAATACCAGCAAAAAACAAATAGATAACAGTTACTAACAATGCACTAAAATTCGAAAAAAATTTTTGCAAACAACCTATTAAAGTACCAGGAATAATTAAAATGACTGGTAGAAAAATTGAAAAACTTAATTCCTTAAATTTTGTTTTGCTGATTCTTTGTTGATAAGTATATAACCGCAAGTTCTTTAAATCATCAAATTTTAATCCACTTAAAATTTCATTTACTCCTTTTCGTGCATACTCAAAGTCGACTACACAATTTATTTTTTTATATGAAACTTTTTCTATAAGTTCAGAATAAATTGATTTCATTATTCAATCCCTTCTAAATAAATCTCTAGTATATACTTTGTCTTCTACATCATCTAGACAACTATCATAGCGGTTCGCTATGATTGCTTGACTTAGTTCTTTAAATCTATTTAAGTCATTGACTACTTCACTTCCAAAGAATGTTGTTCCATCTTCTAATGTTGGTTCATAGATGATGACTTTTGCTCCCTTGGCTTTGATTCTTTTCATGACTCCTTGGATTGATGATTGTCTGAAGTTATCACTGTTTGATTTCATTGTTAACCTATATACTCCGACAATTACTTCATTTTCTTTTTCTTGATCATATGAATCATTTGATACATATGCACCTGCTTTCTCTAATACTTGATCTGCTATGAAATCTTTTCTTGTTCTGTTACTTTCAACAATAGCTTCAATTAAGTTTTGTGGAACATCAGCATAATTAGCTAATAACTGTTTTGTATCTTTTGGTAAACAGTATCCTCCATATCCAAAGGATGGATTATTGTAATGTGATCCTATTCTTGGATCTAAACATACTCCATTAATAATCTGTTGTGTATCTAATCCCTTTAACTCAGCATATGTATCCAATTCATTAAAATAAGATACTCTTAAAGCAAGATACGTATTCGCAAATAGTTTTACTGCTTCTGCTTCAGTAAATCCCATAAATAAAGTATCAATATCTTCTTTAATAGCACCTTCTTGTAATAGTGAAGCAAAAGTATGTGCTGCTTCTACTAATCTTTCGTCTTCCATATTTGTTCCTACAATGATTCTTGAAGGATATAGATTATCATACAATGCTTTTGATTCTCTTAAGAATTCAGGAGAGAAGATGATATTCTTACTTCCTGTTTTTTCTCTTATACTTTGTGTATATCCCACTGGTATTGTACTTTTAATGACCATAATGGCATCTGGATTGATTTCCATTACTTGTTTAATTACACTTTCTACTGCACTTGTATCAAAGAAGTTCTTCTTTGAATCATAGTTAGTTGGTGCAGCAATAACTACGAACTCGGCATCTTTATAGGCAGCATTAGCATCTAATGTTGCTGTTAGATTTAATTCTTTTTCTTTTAAATATTTTTCGATATATTCATCTTGAATAGGACTGATACGATTATTAATCTTATTCACCTTATCTTCTATGATATCCACAGCCATCACTTCGTGATGCTGTGCTAATAATGTAGCGATACTCAATCCTACATATCCTGTTCCTGCGACTGCAAGTTTCATTTCATTTCACCTTTCTATTTATATAATTTTTTGTTGCATTTTCTCTATGTTTAATAATACAAGGATTTCCAAATACGATAGAATGATCTGGAATATCACAATTAACAAAACTATTTGGAGCAATTAGTACGTCATTTCCTATTCTTACATTTCCAACAATAGTGCTATTGATACCAATCCATACCTCGTCACCTATGAATGGTGTACCTTGACGCTCACCCCGATTTTCTTGACCAATAGTAACTCCTTTGTGAATATTACAATTTTTTCCAATAACTACTTTAGGATTAATTGTTATACAATAAGGATGACCTATATATAATCCCCCCCAATAGTAGTATCTATAGACATATCTATTAAATTCTTATTTCTATAGTATCTAAATAAAATTTTATAGACTAATCGTAAGAATTTGTTGTTAGTATCCTGATATCTTCTAAACATTTTTTGGAAAATTGGCATATCATTTTTTAAAGAATAACGATTTTTATCATAATTTATATACTTCATGTTAAATAAGTTCCTTTTATTTACTTTATAAATATAATTCGTTTGTAAAAAGTTTACTAAGTAGATAGTATAAAAGATATTTCATATATTTCTATTTAAACTTAATATACTGCTTTTCAATATATTTTTACAATTTTTTGTCAATTAAATAATTCTTTTTTTCTTTTGGCGAAAGATGTTTAATAGAAAATATTTTATCTCTATTTTTTTTCTCGTAATCATCTAGTGTTTCTATTAACTTTGCAGGAATTCCTCCTACAATAGACCCTGAAGGAACATCGTGAGTGACAACCGCATTACATGCTACAATGCAATTATCACCTATAGTAATTCCAGGCATTATAGTTGCATTTGTCCCAATATGAACATTATTTCCTATATTTATTCTTCCAAATTTATCTGCATTTTTATATTTATCAGCAAAACCTGAATAATCACTTCTTAGTACCCACATTCCTCCATCATGGGTAATAAGTTGTACACCTGCGTTTATTCTTACATGATTTCCTAAAGAAATTAAATATGGTTCAGAACCAAAATTAGCAGACTTATATATTTCACAATCTTCACCTATTTTCACACCATTAGTTCTTAAATATGAAATATAATTAGATGAATTCATAAGTTTTATTCTTAATCGATTTATTAAATTCATCTCTATTCATCTCCCATATAAAATTCTTTATACCATCTAGCAAATTCCCTAAGTCCATCCCTTAATGATGTACTTGGTTTAAATCCAAAGTCTCTTTCCAATGCACTTGTGTCAGCATATGTTACTGGCACATCACCTGGTTGCATTGCAACCAGTTCCTTATGTGCTTCAAAATCATAATCTTCTGGCAATACTCCTGCACTGATTAGTTCCTGTTGTAAGATATCTACAAACTCTAGTAAGTTTTCTGGATGACTGTTTCCTATGTTATAGACTGCATAAGGTGGTACTGGTAATCCATCTTCTCCTGTCTTTCTTTCAGGAGCTTTCTTCATGACTCTTGATACTCCTTCTACAATATCATCAATGTATGTAAAATCTCTTTTACAGTTACCATAGTTAAAGATCTTGATTGTTTCATTGTTTCTTAATTTATTTGTAAATCCAAAGTAGGCCATATCTGGTCTTCCAGCTGGGCCATAGACTGTAAAAAATCTTAATCCTGTTGATGGAATGTTATAAAGCTTACTATAGGCATGTGCCATCAATTCATTTGACTTTTTAGTAGCTGCATATAGACTTACTGGATTATCTACTTTATCATCTGTACTGTATGGTACTTTCTTATTAGATCCATAAACACTACTTGATGATGCATAAACAAGGTGTTCTACACCTTTGTTTCCATCATCATAGGAATGCCTACATGCTTCTAAGATGTTATAGAAACCAATAAGATTACTTTCGATATAGGCATCAGGATTGCTGATAGAATATCTGACACCTGCCTGTGCAGCTAAATTAACTACAATATCAGGTCTATGTTCTTCAAAAATCTTATCAATCAGATTCTTATCAAATATATTTCCATAATAAAAAGACCACTTATTTGTAGTCTTCTTTACTTCTTCTTTAATTTTATTCAGTCTGTATTCTTTTATTGACACATCATAATAGTCATTCATATTATCGATACCGATAATATGAATTTTTTCATTTTCTTTTAACAATTTCAATACCAAGTTAGAGCCGATAAATCCAGCTGAACCTGTGACAAATATCGTTTTTTTCATTATTAGCACCTTCTTCTTTTACTGTTTTTTTATACTTAATACTAAGTCTTTAATAATGCTCTTATTCAACAATATTGAAAATATAAAAACAATAAATAAAAATAATATATTCACAATTGTATTTGTACTCCAATAAGATATTAATGATAATAATAACATCATAAATAATAATACTACTTTTTTAATTTTCATAGTAATTTTACAATGTCGTCTATTTACATCAATTATTCTCCAAACCGTTATAAAAGCATACCCACAAATCGATGAAATAGGAGCAGCATATATTCCTATCCACCTTATCAATACTAAATCAACTATAATATTAATTGCTGCTGCTACACCCGTTGACATAGCTACTTTTTTTGTTTCATTTTCTGCTAAATAAATAGCACTAATCATTCCTATAGTAGCATTAAAAAATACGGCAATCATATAAAATGGAATCAACCCATAACATGTTTTATATTGTTTATTAACTAATATTTTAAAAATAAGCGGCATACTAGCAATTATTCCAATTGCTAAACATCCAAAAAACAATACTACTTTTTCAAACATATTGTTAATATACTTTTTACCACCAACATCTTTGTAATGAAGAACTACTTGTTCAGTCCATGAAGTATTAAATATAGAAAAAACAGTTGTATAGATATATGAAAATTTCGAAGCAACTGCAATTAAACCATTCATTGCAACATTTAATATACTTGAAACTATCATTCTATCAGAAGAATGAATTAGTGTCCAAGATAATTCATTTGGAACTAATGGTAATGAATAATTGATAATTATTTTTAATTCACTAAAAGAAAAAAAAGAAATTTTAATATATTTATAAAGTTTTCCAAAATATAACATAATTAGTCCTCCAAAAAAAGGACCAGCAATGTACCCTATTAGCATCATTTCTACTCCCATATGAAAAACTGCTATAGAAAAAACATTTAATATGATAGTAATAAAAGCGGATATAAAATTTCCAAAAGAATACAATATATTATTACCCAGTCCTCTAGTAATCCCAGAGATTAATTGTAAGAAAATTGTAGCTATTACTTGTAATAATAAATACCATTTACATTGTAATGGTATAAAATATTGTATAATTAAAAATGCAAAACTATATATTAAACATATAATTACCGAACAAAAAAAAGTAGTCGAGCAAATTTCTATAAGCTTTTCCTTATTTTTTCTATTAGTTACTAAAAACCTAAATACTGCTTGATTTATTTGAAGACCCACTATTACTACAATAAGCGCAGAATACGTTGATAAAATGTCAACCAATCCGTATTCTTGTGTAGTTAACAAGGCAGTATATAAGGGCAATAATAAAAAATTCACAATTTTAGTACTTATCTGCCCAATTGCTATAATTCCTGTATTCTTAAACAGTGCCTTATTTGTATTATTTAAATCAATAGAATTCATTAATTTCACCTCTTTCTATCATTTCCTTAAAATAACCTTTATCCTTTCTTTAATACTATTTGGTAACAATCTTGATAAAAAAGAGTTAATACCATTTATATTTAAATAATATTTTAATTCATTTTTTATTACTATTCCTTTTGCAGCATATAGCATAGAATAGTCAAAATTTGAAGATTTCTCATACATTTTTTTAAATTTGTTTCTTTCCTTCGGAATAGGTGTTGGTGTATGCAATCTTGATTCAAAATCATATTCTTCTTCTATTGGTCTAATTTCTGAATAAATCCTATTTTCCAACAATAAAGATTGATAAAAATTATATCCTTTTTTTGTATTAACTAAAACACAAGATACATTTTTATTATCATAATCACATTTTTTGTATTTTCCTACACCAGCAAAATCTGATAGTGTCAAATCACCTTGTCTTTGCTTATTTGAAAACCTACAATGATAACAATTTTCTCTATACGCTATTCCCTTATGATAACCTATTTGGTAGATATCATTTCTATAAACTTTTTTCTTGTAAAATGGAATACCATTATTTTTTAATGTAAATGTATATGTATATGTATTAAAACTTGGATCTCTAAAAAAAACTTCTGTTGCATTTTTTTTCTTTTTTTTGCAAATATTTTCAATATGTGTTTTTAAATAATCTTGTGGTGTAACACCATGACATACTAAATCAACTAAAATTAACAAGTCTCTATTCAATTTGTATAAATCAATGTATTGTTTCATAGCTGCAACCTGGCACGGTAACCCAATAAAAAGTACTTTTTCATTTTTTAATATTTTTTTCTTAATTATTGTATATATATATCCCATATCAGAATAAGTATATTTAGAATTAGCAAATTGATCATAATTTGAATTTGTTATTGAATATGAACAAAGATAATTGTTGTCCATATTCACACCACATATCCACATTTTGTTTTTTATAGCAAACCTATATAATTCTGTAGCGATTCCTCCAGAAGCACTATTTTTTCTAATTTTTTCATCTTTTGACCATGCAGAATAACAGTTTTTAGATACATTTCCTTTAATATTATTTAACATTGGACAAACTTTCCCACACATATTGCAATGAATACACTTAGTTACATTAATATTTGCCCTTTTAATACCATAAATATCAAACTTATATTCAATACATTTTGACGGACAAACATTCATGCAAGCTCCACATGCTGAACAATCCTCTTCACATATTAACATATTATTCTAAATTCTCCTTTAACAATTGAAGAGATTCTCTTCTAATTTCTTCTACATATTCATTTATCAAATTGTAATTCATTTTTAAATTTATTTTTGTAGAAGTACCATTATCTCTAATTCTATCTTCTATATTTAATTTCTTTGCTAAATCATTGAATCTAACATTATGAGAATTTTCTCTTAAATATGCATAAAAAGGAACATTAAAATATATTGCAAACAATGTTCCATGATATGAACTAGTTAAAATTAAAGAAGCATTCTTCTCTAAAGATAAGAAATCTGCAACAAAACAAGGTCTGATATTTTTTACACCCTTTAACTTCAATCCATAATTTATTACCCATACCTCTAAATTATTGCTTTTTGCAAATTCTTTAGCTTCATTTATAATTTTTTCAGATGGAAAATAAACTAAAATATACTTTTTTGTTTTATTATTTTTTTCCATTTTTGATGATTTTGCATATTTATTCCAATATTCTTTTGATAATAGCATAGTAGGATCACATACAGAATAAACTTTTTTTGTAGTTAGTTGTTCCAACCATCCAATGCTTTCCTTTTCTCTTAGTGCAATCATATCATAATTATTAATAAGAGATTTAGCAATTTCTAAATTTTTTCCATCCCATTTATCTCCAATTGATGTACTGAAAGCAATTTTTTTCTTATCACTATCAACAAAATCTAAAAAATAAGAAGTATCTCCTTTAGTTAAATTCAAATCCCATAATATGTCACTTCCTGAAATAAATATATCAAACTCATTATTTGCAAATTTTATTGAAGATTTATCATATCTTTCTGACAAATTCATCATTTTATTCAGTTCATTTTTAAAAGCTATGTATTTTTTTCTTTTTATTGGCTCAAATAAAATAAATTTTACAATATTTCTTAAAGTAAAACTTACTGGCTTTTTTAAAGGAAGTTCTGTGTTGTTAATCGCTTCACATTTGTAATCTAGCACTTTACATGTATACCCCATATCATTAATTGCTTTATACAATCCAAATGTTTGTAAAAACGATCCAAAATTAGTTGTATCATGAAATGTAATTAATCCAATTTTCTTCATTTTTTCTACCTTTCTTTATTATTTTATAGTTTGAGAACGTTGTGTTTTACATACGATAACTTCGATTTTATATATCTTAAATAAAATACAGTTACTTTTTCTATAATATTTTGTATAGCGTAATTTCCTTGCGGTTGATCAACAAAAATATCAAAATCCTTTATTGAATTACTATATTTTTTTAATAAATTTTCAAGTTCATTATATGCATGCGCCTTATCACTCCTAACCCATTCATGCGCATGAAATACAGCTGTATAATTTCCCTTATTTTTTATCTTGGGTACTCCAGTAGTTCTACAAGGAACACATTTAATGCCATATCTTCTTATTATTTTTTTTGAATATCCATCAGAAATATATTTAAACCCACATTTTGATAAGGCCCTTAATGTATTATCATCATACGAATGAGATGGTGCAAAAAATACATCAGTATATACATTGTGAGATTCTAGTATTTCCTTTCCTTTTTTTATTTTTTCATATTGTTTAATAAAAGAATGCCCAGCAAATTCTGATTTAAAACCACAATTAATATTACCTCTTGTTTTTGTATCATAAACATGATTAAACCCATGCATAGCAATCTTATATCCTTTTTTTTCTAATTCTTTTATATAATTCCAAAAATCAGAATGGTATTCTTCTATTAACAGTTCCTCATCTTGACATTCTGGTATAACACCAATTAGAGGGTGTACATTATATTTATCTAATAAGTCAGTTGCTTTTTTAAATTGAGAATAATCCATAGTTGGACATATATCATCAAATCTAATTAATATATTAAGTTTATTCATTTATATCTCCCTTCAATGATTTTGTATATCTATCTTCTAATTCTTTTATTATTAATTTCAAATCCCATTTTTCTATTCCACAATAATTAATTTTATCAACACTCCATTTTAATGCTTCTCTTGCCCAATCATTTGGAGAATCAATAATACTTTTATATTTTAACAAATTTGAATAGCATACTTCTTTAGTAATAGTATCTGATACAATACATTTTAAACCAGCAGCTTGAGCCTCAACTAATGTTACAGGTACTCCTTCAGAGAAAGACGGAAAAATCAAAATATCCATTATTTTCATCAATTCATCAATATCCGTTCTATCTGATAAAATAATTAAATTATTACGAATTCCAAGCTTCTCACTTTTATCAATAATATGTTTCTTTTGTTCGCCTTTTCCAACTAATAATAAGATAGCATTTTTTTTCTTTTTTTGAATTTCTACAAACACATCAATTAAAAAATCGTGATTTTTAATTTTTGAAAATCTTCCTACATGACCTACAACGAATGTACTCTCGTTTAAATTTAATTCTTTTCTTTTTTCATTTTTTGACATTGGTTGGAAAAACTCATCCATAGCAATTCCATTATTTAATACTATTGTGTTTTGAATATTAAAAAGATTATTTATGTCATCTTTCATTTTAGAGTTAAGAGCCACAATCGTTGTATCATAATTATCAATTAACCATCTAGTCTTTTTTATTTCACTTTTAAAACGCTTTTTCCAACGTTCTACTGAAAAATGGTGAGTATAAAAAATTTTAGTATTCTTTTTTGGTCTAGAAAATTTAATATATTTATTAACAAGTAAATGTGTGTGTATAATATCTGGGTTTAAATTATTAATATATTTTTTTATATTAGCGTATAATTGTATTTTATTAATTATCCTGAAAATTATTTTTTCTTTGCCATAAAAAGGCATATCATCACATAAATATTTTACGTTAATTCCTGCATCTTTTAACTCTTTATCATATGGTGAGTTATAACGATCCCAACATAATACATACAAATCAATATTATCTTTATTAAAATTCAAACAATAGTTTTTAACAATCGTTTCTGCTCCGCCCATATTAAAACCATGTATAAATTGTAATACTTTAATCACAAAAATTCTCCTTTCTCCTGGAAAAATACGAATTTAAACTATAAACTCGTATGGATTTAGATTTGCATTTCCTTGTGTAAGAATATAAAAAATAAATAAAAATAAAATTATAAGCAATATCCGTGACACCAGAACATTCTTCTTGAATATAGCTCTAATTAAACAGGGTATTACTAAGACCATATATATAGAATAATATGGAACAATTCTTCCAAATAACTGCATTGAATATGACACAACTTGTAAGTACATTGCTACAACCAACGCTTTTATACTCATTTCATCAAATTTTGTTTTATCAATCATATAACAACGATATGATAAAACAAATAAAATATTTAAAATAAAAAGCATAGTATAGCTTCCTCCGTGTGTATCATACATTCCACCTACATACCCTGTATATTTTGGTGCAAAAAAAATAAAAACATTTACTATTTTTCTTGCAAAAATGAATAAAGTTGCCTCTACGAACAAAATTTGATAAAATTTATTTTCCAAATTTATTTTTTTTAGCCAATACATTGGTAACATAATAATAGCAGTTGTGTGGAATGTCATTGCTAATAATATAAATATGATATAATAATATAATTTCCTTTCTAATACATATTTAAATCCCATAAGACAAATTGAAATTGCAATCATTTGTCTAAATATTCCTAAACTATAACCAAAAAAACCAAAAGCTAAATAAGTCATAGTACTCATAAATGGATTTTCAGAATAATCATATATAAATTTAAAAACTGGAATGTAGATTAAACATGCAATTAAAAACAAAAATTTTGCATTACTAAATGAAAAAAACGCACAAATTTTGGTTAAAATAAAATACCCTATTTCAAAGTCAAAAGGATATATCAATTTTGCATTTAATATTTTATCATGCGGTAAAGATTTATAATAATTTAAAGCCTTTAGATAAATTGCAGTATCAGCACCTATATTTGTTGATCTTAACCCCGCGAAGAATATTAATTCTAAACATGTTAATACAATAAATACTTTTTTTTGTGATTTATTTATAGGCTTATTAAATGATATTTGACCATGTGGGAATAACATTATCCATTGCCCAAAGATAACTAACAATAAACAAAAATATGGTACCATATATATCTCCTTTTTATATTAATAAATCTATTTAGTATTATTTCGTTCATTAAAAACTAACTCAACAAATTTTTTTACACAATCGCTCATTTCGTATCCTTTATTTTTCATAATTATTGAATATTCTTTTCTATTAAAACTATTTTGACTTAACAAATTCAAACATTTATTACTCCATATTAATGCTGTTTCGTTTAATGAAGCATAATTCACTTTATCTGTAATTTTAGCTTCTTGTGTAATAGAATCAGATATCAAACAAGGTAGCCCTGTTGTTTGTGCTTCAATAACCGTATTAGGCATGCCTTCATAAAATGATGGAAATAAAAAGAAATCAAATGCACATAATAAATCCGGTATATCTTCTCGAACACCTAAAAATAGTACATTGTTTTCTAATTTTAGTCTATTTACCTTTTCTTTTATCTTATTTTCTAAATCGCCTTGTCCTACAAGAACAAGAATACTATTAAGTTTTTTTTTATGTATTTCATTAAATATATCAATTAAAAATTCATGATTTTTTTGTGCATTGAATCGACCTATGTGTCCTATCACAATCTTATTTTCAATATTAAGTTCTCCTCTTTTTTCTTTCCTTTTTTCTTCCGAAAAAGTAAATTGTTTTACATTGAGCCCATTATTCAACAAATATGCCTTATGGTTCTCTATACATTTATTTCCAAATGTATATTCTGCTGCTAATTTAGAAGGGGCTAATTTAACATTAGGAATCATTTTAGGCATAAATTTAAATAATTTATGTAAGAATATAGATTTTTTATTGCTTGAAGACGCATTACTCGATCTCATAGATAATATTTTTGCTCCACCTAATTTTGCTGCTAATAAATCTAATGTTGATAAAGAATGTTCATTAACTCTTATAACATATCGATATTTATTATTTTTTACAATACTTTTTATGCTTAGAAAGGACTTTATTGGATTGTTAGATTTAGGAGGAATAATATATATTTTTCCTCCATTTTCTATTATTTCTTTTTCATAGAAATTATTTTGAGAATTTACACAAAAATCCATTTGGTATTTTGTTTTGTCTAATGACCTATATATTTTCATCAAAAATGTTTCTGCACCACCTGTATTCATACAGGATATTATACATAGAAGTCTTTTCATAACCTATTTTCCTCATTTTTCTTTAAACTATCAATTAATTTTATTAATGCAACTTGCGGTAAATATTTTTTTGCTTCCTTTATACAGCTTTTTTTCATATCATTTATTAAACCTGCATTTTTTTTAATATAATTGAGTTTTTCAACCAAAGTTTCATTATTATTTATAAGCAGGCCTGTTTTATTATTTATTACAATCTCTTTATTGTATCTCCAATCACTTGCAATCACTGGAACTCCTGCTGCCATGGCATCTATTAATGTTCCAGCAAATCCTTCTCCCTCATAATAAGTTGGAAACAACAATGCATAATACTCTTTTAAAACATTTGTACTTTGATCAAATGGAACAAGTCCTCTATATTTTATGTCGTTTGAAAATTTCTTTTTTAAATTTTCAAACCATTCGACTTGTGATGGATCTACTTGTCCATAAATATCTAATGTGAAAATAGTTTCATCATATTGTTTGTTTATTTCTTCTACTGCATTTACAGCATCTTCTATTCCTTTTTCTTTCATTACTCTAGAAAAAGTACATAATTTAAAAGGTTTTGATGTAGCATACATTAATCCACCTTCTTTTAATATGTTTAATTCTTTACAATTCGGTAAAATATACACATTCTTAAATCCTAATTTTTCCAAATTATTCTTCATTGTATTTGTTTCTACATAAATTCCATTAAATCTTTTTAGACTATTCTGTAATTCTTTTCTACTCTCTAAAAACTCAGGTAACCATCCACCAATTACTACATAATGTAACTTAATATGAAAAAAATTATTAAAAAGTGCCAATACCGGAGCAAAAAATCTTATTCCATTATGGGCAGGCATTATAATAATATTATTAACTTTTTTCATGATATGAGGTAGTTGAAAAAAAAGACTAAATAATTTTTTACTTCCCTCATGTGTATCAATCGTCATTATCTCGTTTTTACCTAATTGATTTTTTAGTTCTTTTGTAACTATTTTTGTTTTTACGGTTTGACCATTTAAAAGATTTTTAGCAAATCCAAAATGGCCTATTATGCATACAGTTTTTTTATTAATATTTCTTTTCATACCTTTTCTTTTTTAATACTCCATAAAACATATTCCAACAAGCATACCAGATTGCTACTATTGGTGATTTTTCATCACACAAATGAAACAAATCATAATGACTTTTAAATTTTTTCTTAAACTTATCATGACTAATGCTTACTTTTCTGACTCTATATTTTGCTAATCTTTCTTTTAACAAATATGCGCATGTTCCATCTTTTTTATACAGCTGTAGTCTTATTGCATAATCATTATTTTTCTTTATATCTTTTATTTGAATCAAACCAAACGCTTTTGTGCTATACATCATTGTAAGTTGCCCTATATAATCATAGTTATACATTTTTCGTTTATTGACCGTTTCAGGTCCCGAGACATAAACATTTAGCGGTTTAGACTCTTCATCTATTTTTTCATACTCTGTAAAAGATAGATTATATCCATTATTTTTCATGAAATTAATTTGATGTTCTAGTTTTTCTGGTGCCCAAAGATCATCAGAATCAAGAAATGCAATCCATTCTCCTTGAGCTTCTCTTAAAGCTTTATTACGTGTAATAGCTGCACCACTGTTCTTTTCATTTTTTAAATATTTAATCCTTTGATCCTTATAAAAGCTAACAATTTCATCTGTATTATCAGTTGAACAATCATCAACAATAATCAACTCCCAATTTTTATATGTTTGATTTATAACCGATTGAATTGATTCTGCAATAAAATTGCCAGTATTCCAAGATGGCATTATGATTGATACTAATTCATTTTCCATTTTTCTACCTACACTTTCACTACAGTACTGATCATCGTACCGAGTTCTTTTATAAAATTAAAAGAAGTTATTGCCTTTAAGTTGTATTCCATCTTTAAAGGCAATACTTCTTTGACATATACTTCATTTGTTTCTCTTCCTTTTGATGTATATCTTTCAAGTATTTCATCTTCATCTTTGAATTCTATGCTTGCCAGGCTTGTTACTCCTGCTGGTAATAACAACGTTGCATACATCTCAGGTGTATATTGATTTACATATTTTTGAACTTCTGGTCTTGTCCCTACAAACGACATTTCTCCAATTAATACATTGAATAGCTGAGGTATTTCATCTATTCTATACTTCCTTATCTTTTCTCCTACTTTTGTAATTCTTGAATCATTCTTTGATGTGACAAGATTTCCAATCTTGTCAGCATTATTGACCATTGTTCTAAATTTAAAAATTCTAAAGACTTTTCCATATTGTGTTACACGTTCTTGTCTATAGAAAACTGGTCCATTTGAATCCAATTTAATCCAAATAGAAAAGAATAGAATAATTGGAGATAATAAAACAATTAATATCAAAGAAGCACATATATCAAATATCCTCTTTAATATCAATTGTCCTTTTTTCTTTCTCAATATTTCGTAATAAGGTCTTACTTCTTCTACCTGCATAAATTTAGGTAATTCATTCCACTCTTTTACAAGCATGAAACAATCTCCTTAAAGTTTTCAATAATATACTCTACATCTTCATCTGTTAATTTTGTATGAAGAGGTAATGTGATTTCATTAATAAATCGATTATAAGCATTTGGATAGTCTTTAATATCAAATCCTAAATTCTTATATGCTGAAAGCATTGGTAATGGTTTGTAATGAACATTACATGCTATTCCTCTTTCAGCCATTTTTATAATAATTTCATTTCTTTGATCACCTGTAATATTTGGCACTCTTGTAATATAAAGATGTCCACTTGATTGATGATTTTCATCATAATGATTCAATACTTCTATTCCTAATGGCTTAAATGCTTCATTGTATCTTTCAATGATTTCTTTTCTTCTTTTAAGCATTCCAGGATATCTTCTCATTTGAGCAAGACCAATACCTCCCATAATATCAGTCATATTGCATTTATAAAGTGGAGCAACGACATCATATTCCCATGCTCCCAGTTTTGTTTTAGCTAAAGCATCTTTAGATTGTCCATGTAATGATAATAATTGAAGTTCTTTATAAATTTCTTCATCATCAATACCTTCAATACTTCTCCATGTTAAGGCACCGCCTTCTGCAGTTGTTAAGTTTTTAACAGCATGGAAACTAAATGAACTGAAATCAGCAATTGATCCACACATTTTTCCATGCCATGAAGCACCAAAAGCATGCGCTGTATCAGCGTTGATTGAGATTCTTCCCATCGCTTCTTGAATCTTATTACTTGGTTTAAATAAGTGTTTTTTCTTTTCTACAATTTCATAGATTCTATCATAGTCACAAGGAACGCCACCTAGATCAACTGGAATAATAACTTTAGTTTTTTCAGTAATTGCCTTTTCTAAAGCATCATAATCCATTTCTAAGTTATCCTTTTGTACATCAACTAAAACAAGTTTGGCACCAACATGACATACAACGGATGCACTTGCTGTATAGGTATAAGCAGGAACAATTACTTCATCGCCTTCTCCTACTCCCAATACTCTAAGTGCCATTTCTGCACAAGCTGTTTGTGAATTTAAGCACACAGCTTTATTAACACCTACAAAATCAGCTATTTGTCTTTCAAATTCTTTTACTTTTGGACCTGTCGTAATCCATCCATTTCTTAATGTATCCGCTACTTCATTAATTTCATCTTCACTCATATCTGGTGGTGAAAATGATATATTTTTATGTTTCAAAATAACCCCTCCCCCTATATATTTTTATATACTAAAAAAGGCATAACAAAGTTATGCATAAAAAGTGTACATAAAAAAGCACATTTCTGTGCTTTTTATGATTTACTAATAATTTCTAATCCTACTTGAACTCTTGTAAGCTTTCCAAGTAGTTCTACATCAACATAAGCAATACGTTTATGTCTGTCTATTTTTGTAATAAGTCCTTCTAAACCAATGAGAGGACCTTCATTAATAATGATTTTATCGTTTTCAATAATACCATTAGAAATATCAACAACATGATCTTTATTTGAAAATTTTGTTAGAAACATAGCTTCTTGTGGATAGATGGGATAGATTTCTTTCCCATCGTTTCCAAGGAGTTTTGTAAGATCTGGTACTTTTTTGAGTTGAGTATAAAGTTGTTCTACTTGATTGGTGATCATAAAGATATATCCTTTAAATAAAATATCATCAACAATATGCCATGTACCTTGATATTTCTTTTTCTTTTTCGTAATTGGAATAAAACAATCAATTAAAATATCATGGTCAATATAAAATTGACATTTCTTCACAATTTCTTCTTCTTTTCCTGTTCTTACTTGAACTACATACCAATTATCAAACATAAAAAACCTCCATTTGAGTATGCTTCGCCTATCCAATAGATTTATTGGACTCTTTTCATATATGAGATAATGTAAACGAACGCGACAAAGCGACGATTCGTTTAACTCTTTATCCTTTGTTTTTTATACCATGTGTTGTATTTTCATCATAATGGTAAGTATCTACCATATGTTGAACATCTTTTCTAATATCACTATCTTCATCAAAAGCACTTTGACGTAAATCTTCTAATTGATCAAAGAAATCATCAGGTAATTGAATTGGTTGTCCAATATGAATCATCTTATTAGGCGTTGTTTTCATTCCTTCTTCTTTCATCAACATTTCTTCATAAAGTTTTTCACCGGGCCTTAACCCAATAAATTCAATTTTAATATCTACATCTGGTTCTAAACCAGAAAGTTTAATTAAGTTTCTAGCCATATCTAAAATCTTAACCGGTTTTCCCATATCTAAAACAAAGATTTCTCCTCCTTTAGCATAGGCACCTGCTTGTAAGACAAGAGAGACAGCTTCAGGTATTGTCATAAAGTATCTAATGATATCTGGATGTGTAATGGTAATTGGTCCACCTTCTTTAATTTGTTTTTTAAATAAAGGAATAACAGATCCATTAGAACCTAATACATTTCCAAAACGTACAGCAACAAATTCTGTTTTTGAAATCTTGTTATAAGATTGTACAACCATTTCACATAATCGTTTTGAAGCACCCATAATATTTGTCGGATTAACTGCTTTATCTGTAGATATCAAGATAAATTTCTTAACACCATATGTATGACTTGCTTTTACGACATTGTATGTACCAAAAACATTGTTTTTAATTGCTTCATGTGGCGCATCTTCCATTAATGGTACGTGCTTATGAGCTGCTGCATGATAAACGATATCTGGATGGTAATAAGCAAATAAATCATTGATTTTAACAGCATCTCTTACGGAAGCAATCATGGTTTCAAGATTTAAGTTTGGATATTTATGTTGTAATTCTAATTGAATGTTATAAGCATTATTTTCATAAATATCTACAATAATCAATTGTTTTGGATTACTTGCAGCAATTTGTCGACAAAGTTCAGATCCAATAGATCCTCCTCCACCAGTAACCATAACTACTTTATCTTTTACATAACCCATAATTTCTTTTAAGTTTACTTGGACAGGATCTCTTCCAAGTAAATCTTGAACTTCAACATCTTTTAGTTTTTCTAAAGTAATTTCATCGTTCAAGAATTGATACATACCAGGTAATTTTTTTATTTTACATTTGGTTTCTTTACAAATATTTAAAATCTTAGATGTTTCTTTATCATCTATTGATGGTAAAGCTACATAGATTTCATCAATTTTATATTTTTCAACTTGTGTAAGGATTTCATTTCTTCCCCCCGCAATAGGAACATTGTGAATGCGTCTATTGTGTTTTGTTGCATCATCATCAATGAAACAAACAACTTTTTTATGAAGTTTTGTCGAAACAAGTGTTTCTCTTAAAATCTTTTCACCTGCTGAACCAGCACCAACAATCATGACTTTGCTTTCATTATCATCACTTCTACCAAATAAGTAATGTCTTGAAGCATAAAGACGAACAAACCGATAACCAAATCGACTTCCACCTACGAAAACAAGTAATAATAATAAATATAAAAATATTGTACTTATCGGCGGATGGACTGGAATGAGTAAACATAAAATACAGTATAAAATTGAACTGCATATTGAAGCAATAATAACATTTAATAATTCATTAATGGAAGCATAGCTCCATAAACTATCATAAAGCTTCATTATAATAAAGAAGAATAGACTTCCTATGAGTAAAATAGGTATAAAAAAATAAGTATATTTTAAAAAGCTTAATTCCATAGAACCGTCATATGCAATAAATGCTGATAAGAAGAAAGATAAAATAATACTTATTATATCTACTACTATCAAACATAGTCTTCTAAATAATAATTGACTCTTATTTTTGTACATATTTGTACCCCCCCCTCAATTTTTAAAGTTAATACGACGTATTTTGGAGTTCATCTATAATCAAACGTATTATACCGTGATTTCTTAAATTATCAATAAATAATTACTGAGCGGTCGATTTTTATAACCAGGCGGTCAAATTTATGACTTTTCCTTTTCTTATATAGTAATACTTCTATAAAAAAATCTAATTCTGTTGATTTTTAAAGGCTTTTGTTAGATAATGAGCACCGACGTAGTATCTATAATTGTTTATAAAAATATGTATTAAAGGAGATTAAGTAATGGATAATCAAGAAATCCAAAATGAAGAGATTGAAATTAATTTAGCTGAATTGTTTCAAGTATTAAAAGAACATTTACATATCATTATTATTTCAACATTGATTTGTGCTATATTAGTAGGAGCTTTTACTATTTTCTTTGTTAGTAAAAAATATGAATCAACGGCTCGTATTTTCCCAAAACCAGAAGTTAACGAAGGAATCGTTGACTATTCACAAATTAACTCAAATAATTCGATGACTAAAAACTATGTAGCTTTACTTGGAGGAAACAATATTCAAAGTAAAGTTGCTAAAGAATTAAACGTTGATACAAATGTTGTTTCTTCTGCTTTATCTATTTCAAATGAAACAGATACCCAAATTATTTCTATTTCAGCAACAACAACTGATCCACAACTCAGTAAAAAAATTGTTGATACAACCGTTGATGTCTTCACAAATGAAGTAAAAGAAACTTTAAATATCAACAATATTACAACAGTTGATGATGCAAAACTTCAAACATCACCTGTTTCACCAAGTGTTCCTAAAAATATAGTTATTGGTGGTTTAGTAGGTGCTATTTTAAGTATTGGTATTATCTTTATTAGATTCATGTTAGATAATCGTTTACATACTAAAGAAGACGTTGAAAAATATTTAGAAATTCCAAATCTTGGCGTTATTCCTTATTTTGAGGATTAGTTATGGCTTTTATTGATATACATGGTCATTATGCATGGGATATAGATGATGGAATGCCATCACTTGAAGACGCTAAAAAGGCTTTAGAAAAAGCTAAAAATAATCGTATTTCTACGATTGTCGCAACACCTCATGTTGTTTCTGGAAAACATACTTTAAAAGATTTAGAAGTTATTAAAGATAGAATTCATGATTTAAAAGAGCTTGCTAGAGTTTATAATATTGAAGTTTTAGAAGGGTGTGAACTCTTCTTAAATCATGATTATCTAGAAGCACTTGAACAAAACATCTTTATACCTATTGAAAATACCCATTATTTACTTGTAGAATTTGATGTTAGAAAAGAATTAGGAAATGAAAATGAAGTAGAAGATCGTCTTTATGAAATTCAATATAAAGGATATACTCCCGTTATTGCTCATGTTGAAAGATACTTTAAAGATTCTTTAGATATCGAAAGAATTCAAGATTTTATAGATAATGGTTATCTTATTCAAGTTAATGCAACAAGCTTTTTGGGATATCATGGTAAACATGCTCAAAAGTTTGCTTATCAATTATTAAATCAAGGATTACTTCATGTAATTGCAACGGATACTCATCGTTGTGACGGACATCGTTCTCCTTGTTTACAAGAAGTCTTTGATTTACTTGTAAAGAAATATAGGTATGAAGATATTCATACATTAATGTATGAAAATCCTCTACATATCATCAACAATGAAGAAGTTGATCCTATTGAAGGAAAAACATCCTTCTTTAAAAAAATATTTAAAAGGAGATAATTATGGCAAAAAAAACGAGTAAAAGAAAAACATTAAATATTTTAGAGAAAAATAAAAAACATAGCCAATTTGATTATACTGAAATCTTTCGTCATATTCGTACAAACATTGAATTTTCTACAGTAGACAAAGACATTAAATCAATTTGTATTACTTCATCACAAGCTGGTGAAGCAAAAACAACACTATCTATTAACCTTGCTTATATTTTTGCAACAAAATATAATAGAGTTTTATTAATTGATTGTGATTTAAGAAAAAATACTTTACATAAATATATGGGATTATCAAACAAACATGGTTTAACAGATGCTTTACTTGAATATCGTCAAACTAAAAAATTAAATGTTGAATACTTCCAAAGTGTAAAAGATCCTTCTTTTGCAGGTACTATGGCTGTTTTAACAAGTGGGATTCATATTCCTAATCCTTCTGAATTATTAGGATCACATGTTTTTAAAGATTATATTAATGAATTAAAGAAATCCTTTGATTTCATTATTATTGACTGTGCTCCTATTGGAATGATATCTGATGCCATTCCTGTAGGAAATGCCGTTGACGGGACTATTTTTGCTATTTCTTCACAAGATACTAATAAAAAAGATGCTGCAAATTGTGTAAAACTACTTCAAAGAAATAATGTAAATGTTTTAGGAAGTGTTTTAACAAAAGCAAAATCTCTATCTGGTAGTCATTACTACTATTACTAATATGAAAAAAGTTACTTTTTCTATTACTGTTGTTGTTTTACTTGCTATGATTGTTGGTTTAATTGGTTATGACCGTTTTTCAACAAGTCAAAACGCTAAAAAATACCAATCAGAAGAAAAAACAACAACTACAACAAAAGAAGAAACAACAAAAACAAAAACAAAAAAGGAAAAAAATAGTCAACGTATTTATTGTATTGGTGATAGCTTTACCTTGGGAAGTGAATTTGCTAGTTACCCACTTAATTTAGAATCACTTACAAATAGTGAAATTATTAAATTCGGTGGAAACCAAGATACAACTTTTGATTTATCTATTCGTGTAGGAAGAACAAAGATTTTCGCTAATAATATCACCATCCCTGGTGATAAAGAAGCTGTAGACCTTACTTTCTATAATGAAAAAGGTGAACAAGTAGAAGCTTTAAAAAATAGTGGATCAAACTTCGATGAAGTTACCATTCAAGGTATTAAAGGAACTTTAGCTTACGATTCATCTCGTAATATTCATACATTTACAAGAGACAAATCTGGAAAAGCTGTTACCCTAACAGCTCCTGCACAAATCGAAGCAACACTTCTTGAATTCAATGAAAATGATATCGTTATTGTCTTTTCTGGAAACTATGATAAACAAAACAACCAAGATGTTTATCGTACAATCACTTATCAAAGAGCTATTTTAAACCAAATTAAGACACAAAAATATATTGTTGTATCAATGACATCAAAAAGACAAAACAATCTTGTAAGAGACGATAATAACATCTTAAAAGAAGAACATAAAGATCACTTCTTAGACTTTAGAACTTATCTTCTTACAAATGGCTTAAAAGATGCAAATATTACAGCTACTGAACAAGATCAAAAAGATCTTACAAATAGCTATATCCCATCAAGTCTTCTAAAAGAAGACAAATTCGCAGGTAATGATACATTCAATCAATTACTTGCAAACCAAATCTATCAAAAATTACAAGAACTACAATATATCAAATAAAAAATAATAATTAATCAAATTATTTAGTGTACTTTGTAAGAAATATTTTTGAAAATTAACAACACTATAACAATTAAAAAAAGTTAACAAAAAGAGAACAATCGTTAATTGCGAACCGTTCTCTTTTTAAATGTAATATCTTTTATTAAACCTAATTATAAAATATAACAACTTGTAAATGTAATTTTTTTTGCTATTTTTTATCTGAAATTTTAAAATTTGAATCGATGTTCTTAACCCATCGATATGCTCAAATAAATCAGGTTTTACAGGTGCTCCAAGTGGATCTAAAATAAAATCTATACCTTCTCTTCTTGCAAGCTTAGCTGCAGAAACGAAATCACTGTCTCCTGATATTAAAACAATTTGATCTACTTGCTTTTTATATGCTAATGAAGCAATATCTAACCCAATCCTCATATCTACTCCCTTTTGTTCAATTTGAAGAATACAATCTTTTTCTTCTAAATCTTCAAATTTAATAGTACCATTACATAATTTTTTAAATGTTTTTTCTGTTAATGAATAATGAGCTTGTCCTTCCGCCAATTGCCCATATCTCAATGCAAATTTTCTTTTTTCTTTTAGAAAATCAAAAAATTCTGTTGCCCATTTATATGTATCCGTTTTAGATAAATCAACTTGTTTTTTTGTTAAAGGATTATATATATTTTTAGAAACTGGTAAACAATCATAATAAAAAATTCTATATAATCTATGAGATGTCTGAATTCCATATATTTTTTCGTTTAAATGTCTTTTACAATATGATTCTAATTCATCAGCTCTTTCTTTTGGAGATTTATCTCCTAACCGAGCATAAGCTCTACGTCTATAAAATCCTCCATCTACCAATATTGCTGTTACTATTGTATCTTTTACAAATTCTTTACCTTTTGACATAATTTTCTCCTTTTTATAAAATAAAAGCTCTAGTCTCACCTGAACCCTTATAACGGGAGGTTACTACTAAAGCTTAGTTAACAACTTGTGCACTCATTAAGTACACTTATTTATTATGCTCATTTTTATAAAAAATCAACATCTTTAATGGCTCCATATTGTGAAACAAAATAGTTTTTCATATAATCATCTGATTTTCTAACCCCCATCTTACCAGCTGTTTTAAAATCTGAAAGAGAATAAAGTTCACTTATATTATCATTGTTTCTTTCAACAAACTTTATCTCATCTCTTCTAAATAAATTATTATTTAAAAAGATAGGGTAATGAGTATTTTGGCTTTACAAAAAAAGAAATCTTACAATTATTAAAAGATTATAATCTAACAGATTATGTAGATGAAGTTAAAGAATGGTATGATGGTTATTTATTTGGAAACATCGAAATCTATAATCCTTGGAGTACACTTATGTATGTTGATTGTAAATTAAATAGCTTTGATAACAAACCTATTTCCTTCTGGGCAAATACCAGTGGAAATGATCTTGTTGTCAACTATATTCAAAATGGCAGTGATGAACTTCATGAAGAATTTGAACAACTCATTCAAGGAAAGTCTTTAACGAAATATATCAAACCTGAACTTACTTATCGAGAAATGGATAATATTAATAATATCTATAGTTTTCTTTTACTTACAGGATATTTAAAGATAAAAGAAGATTTAGGAGAAAATAAGTATAAACTGATTATTCCCAATAAAGAAGTCTATGAAATCTATAAACAAACATTCATGTCTTATTTTGAAGACTATACTTTTGTAAGAAAAGAAAATCTTTATCAAAGTCTTGTTAAAGGAGACGTTGATCAAGCAAATGAAATACTAGGAGATATCTTATCCAGAAGTATTAGTTACTTTGATAATGAAGAATCTTTCTATCATGGTTTTCTATTAGGACTCTTTAGTGGTAAAAAGACCAAATCAAATCGAGAAGCGGTGCATGGAAGATTTGATTTATGTATCTTTCCTAAACAAATCTTTCAGACAGCACTAATCTTAGAATGTAAACATTCTAAGAGTGTTAAGGATTTAATTAAGGATTCCAGTGAAGGAGCCCAACAAATCATTGATAATAAATATGAAGAAGAAATTATCAATGAGGGATATCTTCATGTAAAAGGATATGGCATATCCTTTTATAAGAAATACTGTTATATTGTAAAAGTGCAAGCTTAAGCCTGCACTTTTATTTATTATGTAAAGATATTTCATTAATTACCTGTTTATATGTTTTTCCTTGTCGATCAACAAATAAAACAGAACCATCATCTAATAGCTTTTGAAAACAAACTTCTCCATAATCACCATATTCTACCCATTTATCTTTTAAATAAGAAATACTATTAGCGTATTCCAAAACCTTATGAAACTGATTTGTTTGATATAAATTATAATAAATCAACATAAATGTTTTAAGTCCTACAGCCAACTTAGAAATCTTATAAGTTTTCCCTATAACTTGTTTCATGGATTGATATTCATTACCATTTACATTCAAACCAATTCCTACAATGACACCTTTTAAATCAGGATCTAAAATTGTTTCTACTAAAATACCACAAATCTTTTTTCCATCGACATAAATGTCATTAGGCCATTTAATAGTTGCTTTAATACGATAACGATCAAGTAAACCAACAACACTACATGTTGCTAATTGTGTCATTTTCCAAGCATCTTCTATTTTATGAAAATCTTTAAATAAAAAACTCATAATCAAATTCTCATTTGCATGACTTTCCCAAACATGACCATTTCTACCTCTACCTTTTGTTTGATATTTAGCAGTGACACATGTTTGCATAGGTAAATTTTGATATTCTCTTTTTAAATAATCATTTGTTGAATCAACTTCTTCTAGCTCTATCAGTTTCATAGTTTCACCTCTTTATCATGATAAAATAAAAAAAATTGCAATTCAAGATTATTGAATTGCAAATGTAAGTTCAGCTTTGCAAACAACTTTACCATTTACTTTTGCAATAGCTTCACCAATTCCTACGGGTCCTTTTTGTTTAGTAAGAACACATTCCATTTCTAAAACATCCCCTGGTGTTACTTGTCCTTTAAAACGACAATTTTTAATACCGCCAAAGAAAGCAATTTTTCCTTTATTTTCTTCTTTTGATAAAATAGCAATACATCCTACTTGTGCCAAAGCTTCAACAATCAAAACTCCTGGCATGACATGATGACTTGGAAAATGTCCACAAAAATGCATTTCATTAACACTGACACATTTGATTCCTTTAGCATACTCACCTGGTTTATAATCTGTAATTCGATCTACTAAAGCAAAAGGATAACGATGAGGATTGATTTCTTGTATTTGATTACTATTAAGTTCCATTACTCTTCTCCATATTTCTTAAAAATAATTGAGGCATTATGCCCTCCAAAACCTAATGAATTTGACATTACATAATTTAATACTTGTTTTCTTCCATGATTTGCAACAATATCTAAATCGCATTCTTCATCAAAATTTTGATAATTAATAGTTGCTGGAATAAAGTTATCTTCTAATGCTTTAACACATAAAACACCTTCAATTCCACCAGCAGCTCCTAAACAATGACCTGTATTTCCTTTTGTTGAAGATACAGCTACTTTATGAGCATGATTTTTAAAAGCTTTTTTGATTGCAGCCGTTTCTAACTTATCATTCATCGGTGTTGATGTTCCATGAGCATTAATATAATCAATTTGATTAGCTTCAAGAGAAGCATCTTGAAGTGCATTGATCATGGCTTTAGCACCTCCAATACCTTCAGGAGCTGGAGCTGTCATATGATAAGCATCACAACTAACACCATAACCTACCATTTCACAATAAATATGTGCCCCTCTTGCTTTAGCATGTTCAAGTTCTTCTAAAACAAGCATTCCTGCTCCTTCGCCCATGACAAAACCATTTCTTTCTTTATCAAAAGGAATGGAGGCACGTTTGGGATCATGTGATTCACTTAAAGCTTTCATTGATGTAAAACCACCGATACCAAGAGGTGTAATGCTTGCTTCGCAACCTCCAGCAATGGTTACATCTAAATAACCATCACGAATATTTCTAAAGGCATCACCAATAGCATTTGTTCCTCCCGCACAAGCTGTTACAGGACATGTAGCAAGTCCTTGTGCTTTAAAGGCAATGGCAATTTGACCAGCTGCTAAATTAACAATGGTCATAGGAATAAAGTATGGAGAAACACGATCAAATCCTTTCTTTAAACCACGTTGATGATTTTCTTCAATAGATCCTAATCCTCCAATACCACTTGATACTACTACCCCAAAACGATCATGATTTATAGAATCTATCTCTAATTTAGAATCTTTGATAGCTTCTTTAGCTGCAATCAGTCCATATTGAATAAATTTATCCATTTTACGAACATCTTTTTTATCTAAATATTCAGTAGCTTCAAAGTTCTTTAATTCACCTGCTACTTTTACCTTCATATTTGAAGTATCAAATGATTGAATCAAATCAATCCCACATTGATGATTTAAAATACCCTTCCATGTATCATTTACATTATTTCCAATAGGTGTTAAAGCACCTATTCCTGTTACGACAACTCTTCTTTTCATATGCTTCTCCTTTACATAGCCATGCCGCCATCAACATGCAATGTTTGTCCAGTAATGTACTTTGCTTCATCACTTGCTAGAAAAACAACTGCATTTGCAATATCTTGAACACTTCCAAATTCTCCTAAAGGAATTTGACTTTTCATTTGTTCTTTAATATCATCACTTAAAACATCTGTCATTGCTGTTTGAATAAAACCTGGTGCTACTGCATTAACAGTAATACCACGACTTCCAACCTCTCTAGCAAGAGACATTGTCATTCCAATAATTCCTGATTTACTAGCAGCATAATTGACTTGTCCAGCATTTCCCATAACGCCTACAACAGATGACATAGAAACAATACGTCCATATTTTTGTTTCATCATTAATTTTGTCGCATGTTTCATACAATTCCATGTTCCTTTTAAATTGACATCAATAACTGCATCAAAATCATTTTCTTTCATGCGTAACATTAAGCCATCTTTTGTAATTCCTGCATTATTAATTAAAATATCCAATCTTCCATATTCATTTTTAATTGTTTTAAACATCTCTAATGTTTCATCATAACTTGCTACATTTGCAGGTAAGATTTCACATTTTCCTCCAAGACTTTCAATTTCACTTTTTGTCATTTGAGCAATTTCTTGATTATTCCCTAAATCTATATAATTAATTAAAACAAAAGCACCATTTAAAGCTAATGTTTTAGCAATTTCTTTACCAATACCTTGTCCTCCACCTGTAACAAGAGCAATTTTATTTTCTAATCTCATTTTATTCTCCCTTCAAAGCTTTCACTGTTTTTTTCAATGATTCCATATCTTCTATTTGATAAAGCTGAATACTTCGATCTATCTTTCTAACAAAACCACTTAATACCTTTCCTGGTCCTACTTCAATGATCGTATCAACACCTTGATCTATCATATAGCGAATACTTTTTTCAAAGTAAACAGGTGACATCACTTGCTTTTCTAAAATTTCTGGTATTGATTGACATTCGATTTCATGACCTAAAGTATTAAAAATAACAGGTATTTTCATTTCATGAAAAGTTTCTTTTTTAAATCTTTCTTTTAAAGCAAGTGACGCTTCTTTTAATAAAGACGTATGAAAAGGTCCACTCGTATTTAAAGCAATCACTCTTCTCGCTTTATTTTCTAAAGCTAATTCTTTAACTTTTTCCACAGCCTTCTTTTCACCAGCAACAACAAGTTGACCAGGACAATTATAATTAGAAATAGAAACAACCCCTAATGAACTTGCTTGATGACACAAATCTTGTAAAAGTTCTTCCTTCATTCCTAAAACGGCAATCATTTCACTTTCAATTTCTGATACTGCTTCTTGCATGACTTTTCCTCTAAAACGCGCAAGATCAATCACTTGTTGTCTTTTAAAAACACCTGCACAATATAATGCTGAATATTCCCCTAAAGAAAGACCTGCTGTATAATCAGGCACAATTCCATGTTCTTTTAATAAATCTGTAATGATTGTTGCAACCATCACCATACATGGTTGGGTATATGGTGTATAAGATAGTTTTTCAAGTGGTCCATTAAAACATAATTCCTTTAAATCTTCATTTTGATCAAAGATTTCTCGAGGATAAAATGATTTTCCCATTCCCACAACTTGACTTCCTTGACCAGCATAAATAATTCCTAATTTCATTTGTCATCCTCCATTAATTCATGAATCACTTCATCAACATGCATCAAATGATCTTGCCTATAACCATGAGCTCCTGTAAAAATAAGACCATCCTCTAAATTTCCTTTAACTGCTTCTATTAAAGCTCTTGAAATACAATAAGGTGTATTTTTAACATCACAAGGAATTAAACATTGATAACATTTTTTGACAGGTATTTTTTCTTTCTTGGTTTTTTTAACAAAACTATTTTGCATTGCTCTTCCTGGCATTCCAACAGGAGAAGAAACAAAACCAATATCTTCCTTTCTAGCTTTTAAGAAGGCTTCTTTATATTTGATAGAAGCATCACATTCATAAGTTGTAATAAAGCGTGTTGCTACTTGAATACCATCGACACCTAGATCAAAGAAATGCTTAACATCACTTCTTTGACTGATTCCTCCTGCTACAAAAATAGGAATGTTCAATTTATTATTTTCTACAATTTCTTCAACATCTTTAAAAATTTCTTCTAAACTTTGGCATGTTTGATTTTCTAAATCTTCTTTTTTAAACCCTAAATGTCCACCTGCTTGACTTCCTTCAATAACAATAAAATCTGGTGTACGTTGATATTTTTTGAGCCAATGTTTTATGATTACCTTACAGGCTTTACCACTTGAAACAATTGGAGCAATTAAAACATCATGATCTTTTACCAATTCTGGTAAACGTAAAGGAAGTCCAGCTCCTGAAATAATTGCATCAACTTTACTCTCTAATGCTGCATTGATCAATTCATCATAATCTTTTAAAGCAACCATCGCATTGATGGCTACTAAACCTTTTCCTTGAGAAAGCTTTTGTGCTTTTAAAATTTCTTTTTTTAAAGCACGAATATTGGCTTGACGATGATTACTTTCAAAATCATCTTCCTTGTAACCTGGATGCGCTGTAGAAATAACCCCCATCGCTCCACACTTAGCAACATGCCCTGCCAAACTTCCTAGAGAAACACCAACTCCCATTCCTCCTTGAATTAAAGGAACAGTTAAGCTTTTTTGATTGATTTCTAACATTTTAAATCTCCAAATTTGAATAAGTTTCTTGTAACTCACTCATCATTTCTTCTAAAATTTGTTTAACGGGTTTAATTTCATGAATCATTCCTGCAACTTGTCCTGCCATCAAAGAACCTTCATCAACATTTCCCTCAAAAACAGCTTTTTTTAATGAACCTAAAGTATATTTTTCAAGTTCCATCATATCTGCTCCTGCTTTTTCTTTTTGAATATAAGCTTTTGCCATTTTATTTTTTAAAATTCTTACTGGTGTTCCATTAATTCTTCCTGTAACAGTTGTCGAAGTATCTTTTGCCTTTAAAATTGCTTGTTTATAATTTTCATGAATTGGACATTCTTTACTTGCGAGTAAAACTGTTCCAATTTGTACACCACAAGCACCTAAGGCATAAGCTGCTAACATTTGCTTGCCACTGGCAATCCCTCCTGCAGCAATAACAGGAATAGAAACATTACTTACAACTTGAGGAACAAGCGCCATAGTCGTTGCCTCACCAATATGTCCTCCTGCTTCACAACCTTCAACAATTAAACCATCCACACCTGCACGTTCTAATCTTTTAGCAAGAGCCACACTAGGAACAACAGGTAAAACTTTAATTCCTGCTTCTTTCCACATTTTTATATATACACCTGGATTTCCAGCACCAGTTGTCACAACTGGGACATGTTCATCAATAACGATTTGTGCCATTTCTTTGGCATCTGGATTGAGTAACATAATATTGACACCAAAAGGTTGATTTGTTAATTTTTTACATGCTTGAATTTCTGCTTTTAACATTTTAGCATTCATTCCTCCAGCTCCAATCAAACCCAAACCTCCTGCATTAGAAACACTCGCAGCAAAGGCACCGGTAGCAATATTGGCCATCCCTCCTTGAATAATAGGATATTTAATATTTAATAACTCATTTAATTTCATTTTGTTCTCCTTACCATTCCATTAAAATTGCACCCCAAGTAAGTCCTCCACCAAAGCCAACGAGAATGATTTTCATTCCTTTTTGAAGTAATCCTTGTTCATTCATCTTCGCTAAAGCTAATGGAATACTCGCTGCTGAGGTGTTTCCATATTCTTGTAAGTTCATATAAAACTTTTCACTTGAACATTGATATTTTTTATAAACATGTTTAATAATTCTTGCATTTGCTTGATGACAAATCACGTAATCAATATCATTTAATGTCATTTTTGCTTGGGTTAAGACATGATCAATACTTAAAGGAATTGCTTTAATAGCAAATTTAAAAACATCTTGACCTTTCATTTTTAAATAATCATTTCTTTTAGAAAATAGTACTTCTTCATTTCCATCACTATCTAAATAACTATAAAAAAGCTTTTGACTTTTTTTAATCAACGTAGCGGCTGCACCATCTCCAAATAAAATACACGTATTACGATCTTGATAATCTACAATAGAGCTTAATTGTTCACTTCCAATAACAAGTCCATATTGATTTTCTTCTAACAAGCTTTGAGCAACTTTTAAAGCATAAACATAACCACTACAAGCAACATTAATATCAAAACACATCATTGATTGATGATTTAAACCTAAAGCTTTTTGTACAAGACAGGCATTACTTGGCGTATTATTTTCTGGTGTCATCGTAGCTACAATAATTAAAGCAAGTTGACTTAAATCTTGATTTTGAGTTGCTTTTTTAGCAGCTTCAATAGCTAGAAAGGCACTTGATTTATCTGAAAGATGTCTTTTTAAAATACCCGTTCGTGAAACGATCCATTCATTAGATGTTTCTACCATTTGTTCAAGTTGTTGATTATCTAAAGTCTTTTCAATTTTGGCATAACCTGTAGAAACAATTTCAATTCCATTCATCTTTTTCTCCTTTAAAATACTTGTCCTATCTTTCTATATTTTTCATAACGTTTATTAATCAATTGAGATGTTGATAACTTTTGTAATTCTTTAAGATTTGTATTTAAATATTCTTTTATTTGTCGATAAACTTCATAACTTTCAACAGTAGCCCCTTTTAAATCTTCATCTATGATATGATCAATAATATGACGCTCATAAAGATCCTTAGCTGTTAATTTCATTAAGCTTGCAGCCTCTGCAACACGTTTTCCTTCTTGATCTTTCCATAAAATAGAAGCAAATCCTTCAGGAGATAAAATCGAATAAACACTATTTTCTAACATGACTAAGCGATCACTCACACTTAAAGCCAAAGCTCCTCCAGAACCTCCCTCACCAATAACAATAGTAATAATAGGAACTTTTAAAAGAGACATTTCTAAAAGATTTCGAGCAATTGCTTCTCCAATTCCATGCATTTCTGCTTCCATTCCTGGATAAGCTCCTGGAGTATCGACAAAAGCAATAATAGGACGTTTAAATTTTTCTGCCTGTTTCATTAAGCGCATTGCCTTTCGATAGCCTTCTGGTGAAGACATTCCAAAATTACATTTTAAATTATCTTCCAAAGTTTTTCCTTTTAAATGACCAATAATTGTTACAGGTTGTTGATTAAATAAACCAATACCTCCAACAATTGAACCATCATCTTTTGCTAAACGATCTCCATGTAATTCAATAAAATCATCAAAGAGATGATTGATATAATCTTTAATATTTGGTCGTGTACTTTTTCTAGCAAGATAAACATGATCATAAGGTGAAAGATGTTGATAATATTCTTCTTGTTTTTTGATTTGACTTTCGATTTCTTTTTTTCTTTCTTGATTGCAATCAAGAAGTTCTTTTTGTAACTTTTCAATTTCTTTTTCTACTTGACTTAAAGACATCTTTATGCCCCCTTACCATGCATTTTTAAAATTCTAATAAGTGTTGAACGCATTTCTTGACGTTTCACAATTAAATCAACAAATCCTTGTTCTTCCATAAATTCTGTTGTTTGAAAGTTTTCCGGTAATTTTTGTTTAAGCGTACTTTCAATGACACGTCTTCCTGCAAATCCAATCAATGCTTGAGGTTCACCAATAATAATATCTCCTAAGCTTGCAAATGAAGCTGTTACTCCTCCTGTTGTTGGATGGGTAATATAGGAAATATAAAGTAAACCTGCTTGATGATGTCTAGCAAGAGCTGCGGAGGTTTTTGTCATTTGCATTAAGGAATAAATTCCTTCTTGCATTCTAGCGCCTCCTGAAGCTGTAAAAATAATGAGTGGATACTTTCTTTTGGTTGCATGTTCAATAGCTTTCGTGATTTTATCACCTACAATAGAAGACATACTACCCATTAAAAAACGTGAATCCATCACACAAGTAATCACCTTTGTCCCATTTATTTTTCCACTTGCTACAACAACAGCTTCATTTAAACCTGTTTTTTGTTGTAGAATTTCTAATTTTTCATCGTATCCAGGAAATTCTAAAGGATTTACTCTTTGTGTACTTTTATAGAGTTCTTTATATTTTCCTTGATCATAAATCATTTCTAATCTTTCATAAGCAGTGATCTTTAAATGATTTCCACAGTGAGGACAAACTGACATATTTTTTTTAAGTTTACTTGTAAGAATCAATTCTTTACACTTTGGACATTTTGTATAAAGTCCTTCAGGAACTTCTTTTCTTTCATTTTCTCTTTTTTTTCTTAATGACTTAAATAAATGAAGTTTTTCTTTTCTTTCCTTAAATAACTGTTCCATCATCTTTCATTCACCAACTCATCTAAATGTTTTTCAATAAAACTTGTATCAAAATTCCCTTTGACATAATCACTTTCATGTAAAATCAAATACTGTAATTCTTGATTCGTATCAATACCATCAATCACTAATTCACTTAAGACCCTACGCATTTTACGAATTGCTTCAATACGATTTCTTCCATGAACGATTACCTTAGCAATCATTGAATCATAATGAGAAGACACTTGATAACCTTGATATAAAGTTGTATCAATACGTACCCCAAAACCTCCTGGAATATGTAAACTACTAACAATCCCTGGTGAAGGTCTAAAACCTTCTTGAGGATTTTCAGCATTGATACGACATTCAAGGGCATGTCCCTTTAATTCAATATCACTTTGTTTATAATTCAATTTTAAATGTGCAGCGATTCTAATTTGTTCACGAACCAAATCAACCCCCGTTACCATCTCTGTTACTGGATGTTCAACTTGAATACGCGTATTCATCTCAATAAAATAATATTTTCCATCCGGTGCTAAAACAAATTCAATCGTTCCTGCATTAACATATCCTACTTTTTTAGCTGCTTTGATAGCATCATTTCCCATCTTTTCTCGAAGCTCTTGACTTAAAGCTTTACTTGGAGATTCTTCCATCATCTTTTGGTTTCTTCTTTGAATTGAACAATCTCTTTCTCCTAAATGAATAACATTACCAAAATGATCAGCTAAAATTTGAAATTCAATATGTTTAGGATTTAGAATCAATTTTTCCATATACATATCATCATCACCAAAACAAGCCTTTGCCTCCGCTTTAGCTGTTAAATAAGCATTTTCAAAATCTTCTTCCTTAAAACATTTTCTCATACCTCTTCCACCACCACCGGCAGAAGCTTTAATTAAAACCGGATAACCAATCTTTCTAGCAATTTCTTTTCCTTGACTGACAGATTCAATACTGCCATCACTTCCAGGAACAACTGGAACTCCTGCTTCAATCATCATTTGTCGAGCAACGCTTTTATTCCCCATTTGATCAATCACATCACCACTTGGACCAATAAAAGTCATACCACATTTTTCAACAAGTCTGGCAAACGTCGAATTTTCAGATAAATAACCAAATCCAGGATGAATTGCATCACACCCTGATAAAGTAGCTACTGATAAAATATTTTCCATATTTAAATAACTCTCACTACTTTTAGCAGGTCCAATACAGTAAGCTTCATCTGCTAATTGAACATGTAAAGAAGTGGCATCTGCTGAAGAATAAACAGCAACGGCTTCAATTCCCATTTCTTTACAACAACGAATAATTCTAACGGCTATTTCACCGCGATTAGCAATCAATATCTTTTTAAACATTTTCTTCAATAACCATTAAAGCTTGATCATATTCTACAAGCGCTTCATTTTCTACAAGAATTGATGTAACCGTTCCATCACATGGTGCCTTAATTTCATTCATCACCTTCATTGCTTCAATAATACAAATAATATCTCCTTTTTTAACTGTCTTTCCAACAGTAACATACGGATCACTTTCAGGTGAACTTGCACCATAGAAAACACCTACAATTGGTGATTTTACAGGTGTACCTGTAGACTCTTTGGTATTAACTTCTGCAACCATTTTATTTTCTTTTTCTAATGGTTTTACATATTCAACTTTTTCACTTTCTTTTTCTAATTCTATTTTTAAATCATCTATTTCTACTTTCATTTTAGTGACATTTGATTGATCAAACTCACTCATAATTTGTTTAATGAAATCTAATTTCATAGCATTCTCCTTTGTTTGAAGTTCAAAGCATATAGTAAAATAATAAGCTTTGAATTTCAAAGCTTATTATAAAATATATAGTCGCCTCAGCGACACCTCTTTACTATTTGTTTGCTTCAATATAATCTACGATATCTTTAACAGTTTTCATGTTAGAAGCAACTTCATCTGGAATTTCTACTTCAAATTCTTCTTCAATTTGCATAATTAATTCAACAGCATCTAAAGAATCAGCTTCTAAATCATCTTTTAAATTTGCTTCCATTGTAACTTGACTTTCATCACAACTTAATGAATCAACAATGATCTCTTTTACTTTTTCAAAATCCATTTTACTTTCCTCCTTGAATACGGTTTGTATTATACACGAAGAACATAAAATGTAAATACTTTGAAGTTCAAATTTATTTATTTTTTTAATTTTCTTTGATTTTATCAACATTTTTTATTTAAAAAATTTTTTTTAAATAGGATAAATCATTGATTTATCCTATTATTCTTTATGAAATACCCACTTTGTTTGTGCACTATAACTAAGTAAAAATAACAGTAAATCCCCTACTGGTTTCGCAAGTTTTTCTGACATGATATTAAAAATCGATGCCACATAAACAAATAAAGTAGATAAAATTGTAATAATAACTGTTAGAATCAAAAAACGAATAGCTGTCTGTCTATTGTTTGTTTTTCCTTTAAAAACATATTTTTTATTAACTACATAATTAACAATTGTAGAAATAACTCTAGCGATAAGACTTGCTAGAGCAATACGCCAAAAATCACTTGTCATCCACATTTTTAAAACATCTAATAAAATCCACGCTAATAAAACATCTATTATAGAACTAATAATAGAGGAAGATACAAAGCGAATAAGATGTAAGAAGATAACATAAATAATTTGAGAAGTTTTATTTTTTGGATGAAAAGCTTCTTGTGATAATTTTTTGACCTTGATTTCTTCTATATCATGTTGATTTTGTACTTGATCTATTAAAGCTTGTACTTCATAACAGTTTTCATCAACTTCTAGCATTTCATCTAAATAAGATGTTGAAAAGCCAAACAATTCACTGTCGACATTGATAAATTTTTGATTATAAATAAGTGAAAATAATTGAGATAAAATCTTTTCCCCTTGATGATGCACAAAATAGAATTTAGATGCATCCTCATTAATTGATTGACTCATTTGATCAACTAATTTTAAATCATATTCATTTTCTAAAATAAGAATTCCTTTTTTATCCTTTAAGTGTTCTTTAACATACTGATATCCTTTTTTTAAAGCATAGCCTTTTCCTTTAAAATGTGGATAATTAATGATTTTACAATCATAGACCATCCTTTCAAAAACAGCATGATAATTTTCATCAGAGCCATCATTAATTACAATAACATCATAATTTTTTTCTTTTAACTTTTTAACATAGTTTATAATCCTCTCCCTAGGATTATAAACTGGTATTAAAATAACCATTTTACTAAACATATTCATCCCTCATCATATCTATGATACATGAATGTGTTTTAAAGTACAAACTTATGAGAAAAAATTATTCTTAATTTTTCTTAATAATTAATTTATGAGTTTCTAGTTATTTACTATTTTTTATGCTAAACTACTTTTGTTTAAAAGGGAGAGAGTTTATGAATTTTAAAAAGAATTATAAAGGAATGTTATTATGTTTGATTATTGCCATTCCTTGTTGGTTTTTAGGAAAGAAGTTTCCTATTGTAGGTGGTCCTGTCTTTGGAATTATTCTTGGAATGATCATTACTTTATTTATTAAAGATAAAAACGAATTACAATCAGGCATCACTTTTACATCAAAAAAAATCTTACAGTATGCGGTTATCTTGTTAGGATTTGGAATGAATTTATCGGTCGTGTTACAAACAGGAAAACAATCTTTACCAATCATTCTAGCTACTATTTCTACATCTTTAATTGTCGCTTACCTGTTACATAAAATCATGCATATTCCAAGTAAGATTTCTACTCTAATTGGTGTTGGTTCTTCTATTTGTGGTGGTTCAGCCATTGCGGCTACAGCACCTGTTATTGAAGCCAGTGATGAAGAAGTAGCTCAAAGTATTTCTGTTATCTTTTTATTTAATATGATTGCTGCTTTATTATTTCCTACACTTGGAACACTGTTAGGTTTTTCTACAAAAAGCGGTGAAGCTTTTGGAATCTTTGCTGGTACTGCTATTAATGATACATCTTCTGTAACAGCAGCAGCTTCTACGTGGGATTCAATGTACCATCTACAAAGTGCTACTTTAGATAAAGCCGTAACTGTTAAACTTACAAGAACACTTGCAATCATTCCGATTACTTTGGTTTTATCTTTTTTTAAGTTAAGAAAGAATAAAGATGGTCAAAAAATTAATTTAAAGAAAGTTTTTCCATTTTTTATCATTTATTTTGTGTTAGCTTCTATTATTACAACAGTTGCTATTAAAATGGGAGTCTCTGCTGATTTCTTTACACCCTTTAAAGAATTAAGTAAATTCTTTATTGTTCTAGCAATGGTGGCTATTGGTTTAAATACAAATGTTATTAAATTGATTAAAAATGGTGGTAAACCAATTATTTTAGGTTTTATTTGTTGGATATGTATTGCTTGTATGAGTTTATTCATGCAACATCTTCTTGGAATATGGTAAAAAGCTCTTAGGAGCTTTTTTGTTAAGTTAATGTTAAGTTTATTTACTTCACATTAAGAAAGTGTTAATCTACTTACGGATTGTGAGGAATATATATATGGAACTATCGAATATTTTTTCAATGTTAGGTGGTTTAGCGCTTTTCCTTTATGGAATGAATATGATGTCTAATGGATTAGAGCTTGCTGCCGGAAATAAAATGAAATCTATTTTAGAAAAATTAACTTCTAATCGTATTTTAGGAGTTTTAGTTGGAGCTTTAGTTACAGCTGTTATTCAATCTTCTTCAGCGACAACTGTCATGGTCGTTGGATTTGTTAACTCTGGATTGATGTCTTTAACAAGTGCTGTTTGGGTAATTATGGGAGCCAATATTGGAACAACAATTACAGGTCAATTGATTGCTATCAATATTACTGCACTTGCTCCATTATTTGCTTTTATTGGAGTTGCCATGATTGTTTTCTTTAAAAGCAAGAAATTAGATGCTATTGGTACGGTTATTGGTGGTTTAGGTATTTTATTTATTGGAATGGAAACAATGTCAAAGGCTATGGTGCCACTTAGAACAATGCCTGAATTTGTAGGATTGATTTCTAAGTTCCAAAATCCACTTATTGGTATTATCGTAGGGGCTTTATTTACTGCACTTATTCAAAGTTCATCAGCATCTGTCGGTATTTTACAAGCTTTAGCTAAAAGTGGTGTTATGACTTTATCATCATCTATTTATGTATTATTTGGTCAAAATATTGGAACTTGCATTACTTCTGTTCTTGCTTCTATTGGAACAAGTAAGAATGCTAAAAGAACAACAATTATTCATTTATCTTTCAATATTATCGGAACTGTTATTTTTGTAACGATTAGTTTATTATTCCCATTTGCTCATTTAATTGAAAGTATTACACCAAATAATGTAGCTGCTCAAATAGCTAACGTACATACAATATTTAATATCACAACAACTTTATTATTACTTCCAATTGGGACTAAATTGGTTGATCTAGCAACTAAGATTTTACCTGAAGATAAAGAAGAAAGCGAACATATGTCTCTTAAATATTTAGATTTCAGTATTTTTGAAAATGATTTTCATATTGGAACAAGTGCTATCGCTAATACTCAATTATTTAATGAAACTCAACATATGTTAAATGTAGCGAATCATAATGTTAAAAGAGCATTTGAACTTTTAAATCATTTTGATCAAGAAAAGTACGAACGTCTTCTAAAAGATGAAAACTATATTAATTATTTAAATCAACAAATTATTGATTTTACAACTGCAGCTATTTCAAACGAGTTCCCTACAGAAGGTTCTCAAACAATTATATTATTTTTAAAACTATCTTCTGATTTAGAAAGAATTGGTGATCATGCAATCAATATTGCTAACAGAGCTCAAAGATTAGCAGAAGATGATACCCATTTTTCTCAAGATGCTTTAAAAGAAATAAGTATTATGGAAAGTTTATGTAATAATATTTTAGATGAACTTATTATTATGGATTATGATGAATTTAAATATATCGTTGATAAAGTCGATGTTATGGAAGATAATATTGATAAAACACAACATCAATTCGCAGTTAATCAATTAATTCGTTTAAAAGAAAAAAAATGTTCAACTGAAAACAGTATTATTTACACAAAAATCTTAACTGATTTTGAAAGAATTGGTGATCATGGTTTAAATATTGCTGAAAGCTTATATCATATTCGTAAAATTATGAAACAAATGAAAATGATTAAACCAGAAATAGAAGAAGCATAAAAAAATAGGTTATAGCGATTTGATTCGTTATAACCTATTTTCATTAATGAATAATTTTTAAAACATCTTCTTCACTATTGATATTAAAAATATTTAATGTAAGTTCATTGAGTTTTTCTAGCGATGTTGTTGTGAGTCTTTCTTCTAAAGGACTTGATATAGTTCCTAGTTTTACTTTAAGTTGTTCTTTTAATGTTTTTTCAATTCCTATAGCCTCTCCTTTTTCAATTCCTTGATTTTCAAATCTTTGAAATAATTGATCCATTGCCTTACACATATTGATTTCATCTCCTTCTGGTAAATCTTCTTCTTTAATGTCCGTATGTGTCAAGATGGCTGCCATCTTATAATTTTCTACACTGATCATACGATTTGTCCTTAACTTTTCATAGTCTCCTTTAAGCATAATTTGACTGATCTCTACGACTTCTTTTAGACGTTTACTTTTAAGGATTTGAGGATCCATTTTTTGAAGCTCTAACACTGGTAGTTTCCAATCATTGATATAGTCTTCCATCTCAGGTGGTACTTTCAAGCTTTCTTTTAAAGATTTTGGATAGGTCCATTCCTTATCTCCCGTATAAAAGACAAAGCTTCCTACTGGTCGTACTTCTTTTCCACTTTCTACCTGATTGATATAAAGCTGTGCATCATAGTTGAGTATACGAATAATCATATTCTTATCCAAGGTACTTTGATGCTCTACACCAATGATCATATACTCTCCATTGATACTTGCTTTTCTGACGATATCTCGGTATCTTTTTGTTTCCATTGGTAAGGGTTCTTTACCTATCAATGTTGAAACATCATTTTCCTGTGAGATCAGATTTTCTGGTTTGATGACCTGTCTTCCATGAAAATAGAGAGCATTGCATAGATCTGCAAAACATTCCCCGTCTCTTAATAACTGTTTACAGGTTGTATCACTTGCATTTCTTATTTGACTCATTTTTTTACCTCCTTACATGAGTGTTTTATAGTTAGTAATCATCGCTTTTTCATATCTTTTTTAATATTGATGTAAGGAGCTTCCTGATTTAATTGTATCATATGCTTAAAGATAATTTGTCTCATATTTGTTTCACATTTGTCTCATTTCTATTATCATTTTATCTTCTTTTTTCCTTCTTTCAATGGACAAATAGTCCAAAAAAAGATGCCTTCGCTAAAGCATCTAATTGTATGGAAGAGTAATAATTAAAACAAATGTTTCTGATAAATCTTGGATAAACAATTGTCCGTGATGTGTTTCTACAATTTTTTGAACACTTTTTAAACCAATTTTATTACTTTCAATTTTTTGTAAATCTTTTTTCTTTTCATTTTCAAAAACAATTTTTATTTTACCTTGTTTAATACTAATTTCTAAATAAATAGGTTTATCTTTTTTAGCATATTTCAATATATTTGAACAAATATTATTGATCATTCTTTTCATCATTGATAAATCTAATTGTAAATCAACTGAGCATATATCAATTTCTTTTTCAATCCTAAATCCTTCTAATTCTAAATATTCAAGATTTTCTTGAAGATAATATATAAATTGTTCACTTTGAATCGTTTCTAATTGAGGCAATAAATCTTGTTCAAAAACAAGTGCATATTCAAATGTTTTATTTGATAAATCTTTAATTTGTTCTGTTTTTTCAATACATCCTTTTAAATAATGATCCATTTGTTTTTCATCTTTATAACAATGTAAGCTTAAAATATCCAAATAACCTCTTAGCGTAGTAAGCGGTGTTCTTAAATCATGTGATAAAGAAGTAATTAATTCTTGATGAGCTTCTTTAATTTTTGATTCATTTTGATAATTTGAATCTAAGGTTGTTCTTAAAATATCAACTTCACGTGCCAATATAGATAATTCGTCATGACTCTTGATTGTCATTGGATGATTTAAATCTCCTTGTGACATATTTAATACTTCTTCTTTTAAAATATTAATATATTTCACTTTTTTTCTAATAAAAATAAATGTAGGTAAAAAGAAAACTAATAAACTAACAAATAAAGCACAATAAAAATAATACTTTATATATTTTAATAAATGCATAGAACTAACATAAACAATTCCCTCACCATCTTTAAATGTTATTGTTTCTGTAAAAAAATTATTAAATGCATATTGTTCAAAATCACTTTTTAAAATATACAAAGGTGTAAATCCTACCGGCTCATCAAGAATTTTTCCAAGACTACCATCAATGTATAATTCTTTTTCATTATAAAGAAGAATATTCGTATAATCATCATGCTTCTTTAAAAGCTTTTTCAATTCCTTTTTATCATTTTTATCTTTTGAATAAATAGAAATATTTTTTGCTTCTTCTTTAAAATCTTTTATAAACGTCTTTTCATTAAAAGGTTTTTCAACGGTTTCAATGAAAGTATAGAAATCTGTTACATTGTTTCTAAAAAAGGCATAACATAAGATGGCTAAAATAGCCGAAGAAAGAAGTAATAAAACGATTTTCATTGATAAACTCAAATTTCTTTTAGTCAATATAATACCCCTTTCCCCATACTGTTTTAATAATACGTGGATTTTGTGGATCATCTTCTATCTTCTTTCTTAAATTTCGAATATGTACCATAATCGTATTATTCGCCCCATAATAATAATTTTCATGCCAAATAGCTTCAAATAGTTGACTTGCAGAAATAACTTGTTTTCTATTTAGTAACAAATAATCTAAAATTTCATATTCTAAATCTGTCAAAGAAAGTTTTTTTCCATTCAACTTAACTTCTTTATGTTCTTGATTGACTTCTAAATTTTCAATAATCGATGTTTTTCTTATTGAAGAAATCTCTTTTTCCTTTCCTTGATAAACATGATATCTCCTTAATAAAGCTTTTACTCTTGCATTGAGTTCATTATAAGAAAAAGGTTTGGTTAAATAATCATCCCCACCACTTGAAAAACCTAATGTTTTATCACTTTCTTGACCTTTAGCCGTTAAAAATAAAATAGGAGCATTAGTTTTTTCTCTCATTAATAAACACGCTTGATAGCCATTCATTTCAGGCATCATGACATCTAAAATAATAAGATCTATCTCATCATCTAATAACTCTAGCGCTTCTTTTCCATCTTTGGCTTCAATGATTTGATAGCCTTCATTTGTAAGTAAAACATGAACAACTTCTCTAATGTCTTCATGATCATCAACGATCATTATCTTTTCTTTCATAAACTTCTCCAATCTTTTGCCTTGACCCAGTTTTCGTGGTTCATCATATGATCTAGATGTTCCATTACTTTTTTTTGTGATGCATATTTTTGTATTAACTGCATTTTCTTATCATAATTTTTTTGCTTTATCTTCTTTAATGCATGAGGAACATGCTTCTTTTTATAATATTTTCCAAAATAATATAAATTTTGATTTGTTGCTTCTATACTAACTATTTGTGATGTTAACCGATGATGAATACGTCCATATTCTCCTAATGGATTATGAGTTACAACCATCGCCCATGCTTTCTTATTTAAAATATATGTAATGTCTTTTTTTATTTTTTGTTTAACATGTAACCACTTGTCTCTTTGACCATTTGTTTTATCTGGATAGTCAAACATTAATCCTTGATTATGTGTCTCTTTCATAATCTTCATAAATTCTTTTTTTCTTTTTGCATTATTTCCATTTGTTAAACAAACAACTAAATAATGTCCCTTCAATAAATGACTTCCACCCCAAATTGTTTCATCATCTGGATGTGCAACGATCATTAATTTCTGACATTGTTTTAAATCTATTTGATTAATTTCTTTTTGATGTAAACATTTAGAATCATCTATTAAAAAACATCCTAAAACAACCATTATACAAATAACGATAATACTTTTCTTCATTTCTATCACCTATTATACCTTATCACTTATTTCTTAATAATAATTCATAAGAATTCTTAAGACTTTCTAAAGCCTCCTTTTACGTAGACTTTATTTGTTTATGATTTCTTAAGAATTGATTAAGGCAATTATTAAGAATGACTTGCTAGAATGAATAGCGAGGTAAAAAAAGATGAAGAAAAAAGATTATTTATATATGTTGGTTTTAACTATTATACCATTATTTATGGTCTTCATAGTAAAAAGTCAACATCTCTTATTTGGAAATTCAATTGATTGGTTTAACCAGCATGTCACTCTTGCTGATGCTTTAAGACATGCAATTAGAAGTGAAGGAACAATTTTTCCTACTTATCTTTCAAATTTAATGTCAGGTGTTAATATTTATCATTTTTCTTATTATGGTACTTTAAGGTTTGATGTTTTATTAGGTGCTTTATTGATTCATGTAAAAATGGTCAATATCATCATTTTCTATCAAGTATTTTTAATAATTTTAACACTGATTGCTTGTTATTTATTTTTAAGAAATCATCTTAAAAATCGTTATCTATGTTTTTTGATGAGTTTATTCACTTTACTTTCAGCCTTATTTTTTCAATTTCATAAACAAATCATGTTTGTAAATTATATGCCTTTTTTATTTTTAATGTTACGTAGTATTGATCGTTATTTTATAAGTCAAAAGATAACAAGTATTGTTATCTGGGGAAGTTGTATTGTATTACATAGTTATTTTTATTGTGTTGGGTGTTTTATTGTTTGTTTTATTTATTTTATGCTTCATTGTTATCGTTATAAAAACTATAAAAAACATTTTTTACATTTAATTGCTGCTTATCTTCTTATTGTTTTATTGACAGCTATTTATACAATTCCAACATTATTTGTAATTGCTGGTGGAAATAAAAGTGTGAATGCAACCAACTATCTTAGTTTATTGATTCCGACTTTTTCACTAAAGGGACTTCTTTATAATAACTATGGCTGTGGTCTCACTTATATGTTCTGGGTTTTAATTGTCTTTGGATTATTTAAAGAAAAGACACGTACTCTATCAATTATTTTAATGATTTCTATGTTATGCCCTATCGTCAGTTTGATTATGAATGGGTTTTTATATGCTAGAAGTAAAATACTGATTGTTTTTTTACCTTTGGTTATTTTACAAGCAGGTCTTGTATTAGAAAATAATCATTTTAAGATCAATAAGTATATGCTATTTCTCTTTGTTTTTCCATTATTTTTTATACAAAGATCTGAACTTGTTTTTCTTGATTTAATTATTAGTTTGATCATTCTTTATTTTTCAAAAACAAATAAAAAAAGATGTTTTATTTATCTTTTAGTCCCACTATTCGTTGTTTATTACAATAATCCTACAACCAGTTTTCTACCAAATAAACAATATAAAAAATACGCAAATCAAGAAGTAGAAACATTGATTCAAAGAAATTTTATAAATACTTTAGTTAATATGAATGAAATTCATCAAAATATGAATCAAACTTATCAAAATCAAGTAACCCGTCTTTCAGGTTATACATCAACAAATCATCATCTTTATAATTCATTTTTATTTGATACTTTAAAGATTCCTATTTCTTTAAATAATCGTGTTGGACAAATAGATCAAAATAATCTTTTCTATTTAAAGATGTTATCCGTTGATTCAATTATCTCAAAAAAGAAAATCGATGGTTATCAAGAAATTGATGCTATTAAAGATTTAAAACTTTATCAAAGTCAAGATATTATGCCTATTGCTTATGCAACAAATAAACTCTATAACCAAAATCAGTTTCATCAACTGCAATATCCTTATACCTTGGATATTCTTTATAATCATGCCATTGTAAAAAATGGAAATAGTACAGATCAAAGTCAATTTATCAAAGAAGACATGGGTTTAAAGAGTTCATATCAAATTCAACAAAAGAAAAATAAAAAAATCACTTTTTCTCTTCAAAGAAAGACTAAAAATCAAATCATTGTTATTGAAGGGGATGTTAAAAATTATAAACCACATCAAAGTGTCTCTATTACAATCAATGGGATTAAAAATAAATTATCTAGAAGTAATTCACCTTATTATAATCAACATACACATTTTACTTATTTATTATCTGGTGAAAATATTAAAACTTTATCTATTTCTTTATCTAAAGGACATTATGATCTTAAAAATATTAAAACTTATTCTTTAAATAAAGAAGTTATTGAAAATAGAAATAAAGAAGTAGATTCTTTAAATATTCAAAAAGGAAAAGATGTTTTAAAAGGATCAATTAATGTTAAAAATAATGGTTATTTTATAACTCGTATTCCTTATGATCGTGGTTATACAATTTATATCGATAGTAAAGTTGTAAAGAGTGAAATTGTAAATGAAGCGTTTTTAGGATGTCCTATTAATCAAGGAAAACATAAAATTCAAATAAAATTCACCCCTACTGGATATCGTTTAGGTTTTATTCTATCTTACTTTGGATTTATGGTGATTTTTATAAATTATATTATTGAAAGGAGACGAAAAAATGAAGGATGATACAAAAGAAATAGTGAGTTATGTTTTTGTAGGTGGGATGACAACTCTCGTAAATTATGTTGTTTATTTCATTTTGTTAAAAATACATAGTCATTGGTTAATCGCTAATAGTATTTCTTGGATTTTTGCAGTTTTGTTTGCTTATTACACAAATAAAAGATATGTGTTTAAAAGTACAAATAATATAAAAAAAGAATTTATATCTTTTATCTTATTAAGATTTATGACGTTATTGATTGAAAATATATGTCTTTATCTTTTAATTGATTTATTAAATCTTCAACCAATGATCTCTAAAGTATGCGTCAGTTTTATTACGATTCTATCAAATTATATTTTATGTAAATTTAAAATTTTTAAAGAAGAAGGTGTTTGTCATGGATAAAATAAGCGTTATTGTTCCCTGTTTTAATGAAGAAGATGTTTTACCACTCTTTTATAAAGAAGTGACTCATGTTTTAGAAAGTATTGAAAATATTGATTATGAAATACTTTTTATCAATGATGGTAGTCATGATCATAGTGAAGATATTTTAAAATTACTAGCTCATAAAAATCCTCATTGTTTCTATTATTCTTTTTCTCGTAATTTTGGAAAAGAAGCCGCTATGTATGCAGGACTTGAAAATGCTAGTGGAGATTATGTTGTTATTATGGATGCAGATTTACAACATCCTCCTTATTTATTAAAAGAAATGTATAACTCATTAAAATATGAAGAATATGATTGTTGTGCCGGTAAACGTATTGATCGTACTGGTGAAGGAAAATTAAGAAACTTTTTATCTCATAGTTTTTATAAAGTGATTCAAAAACTTACAAAAATGGATATGGATGATGGTGCTGGTGATTTTAGAATGATGACTCGACAAATGGTCAATGCTATTTTAGAACTTAAAGAATATAATCGTTACATGAAAGGATTATTTTCTTTTGTAGGATTTAATACAAAATGGCTTGAATTTCATAATGTTGAACGTCCTGTTGGTAAAAGTAAATGGAATTTTGCTAGTTTATTTTCCTATGCATTTAAAGGCATTTTCTCATTTTCATCAACACCTATTACGATTGCAGGAGTCATTGGTGGTATTTTAATAGGTATTTCTTGTATTGTTTCTTTATACTCTGTTTTTGTTCATCCTGTTTCCTATCTTACAAGTTTAGTTTTATTTTTAAGTGGTTTGCAACTTATCTTTGTTTCTATCTTAGGTCAATATTGTTCATCATGTTACTTTGAAACGAAACAAAGACCTATTTACATTATTAAAAATACAAATAATATTCATAAAAAAATGGGATAAATGAAAAAGGATTGTTATTCAATCCTTTTTTCATCATAATCTTTAATATTCAACTCTTGAAAAGATAAACAACTTTCTTCTTTTGTTAAGCGTACCGTTTTTCCATAATTATTGATTTTTAATAAATATTTTCATTTTTTTAATTCATTCCACAATAAAAAGAAAAGGATTGTTTATATGAACAATCCTAATCTTAAATTCTATAATCCAATTATTTTTAACGATTATATTTTCTTTTTCTTAAAACCATAATTCCTAAACCAGCCACTAGAAGCATAGCCATCATTGTTATAATTGGTGTGCTATCTCCTGTTTTTGTTGATTTAACAACTTGACCAGTAATTGTTTGTTTTCCATTATTTGAAGAAGATGGTTGATTATTAGATGAAGAATCATTTGGTTTTGATGGTGTTGTATCACCAGGTTTAGATGGTTCAATATCTATTTTTACTTTCTTTACAATAACTTCTCTTGTAAATTCAACTTCATTACCAAGAGCATCAATTACTTTATAAACAATTTGGTAAGTTCCAGCTTTACTTGTATCAACATCATTACTTACAACTGTAAGTTTATCTGTAATATCTGTACCATCAACATCATAAGCTTTAACACCAGTTAATGGATCAAATTTATCACCAACATTAAATTCTTTAGAATCAATTACAAGTTTTGCTTTTTCAACAACTGTAATTGTAAATGTTTTACTTGCTGCATTACCAGCTTCGTCTTTTACAGTTACTATAATTGTATAAGTTCCTGCTTGATGACAATCATAATCACCGCTAATTGTTAATTTATCTGATAAATCACCATCAACATCATCTATTGCTTTTAATGCTAATAAATCTTTGATGTCTGTATCATCATCTACATAAATAATCGCATCATTACCACTAATTTCTGGAGCTGTAACATCTTGTTTTCCTTTAAATGTTAATTCAACATGACGATAATTGAAACCATCAATGTCATCATAAATACGAATAAATTGTTTACCAGCGTCTAGTTTTACTTCAATTGTATCACTGTCTTGATAGTTAGACCATCCACCAGTATTTTTTAAAGTAACTTCTCCTAATGGAGTAGTTGTATTACCATCAACTTTCATAATAATAGCTTTTGTATCACTACCACAATTATGACTATAGTTAATCTTTAAATCATATACTCCAGCGGTTTTAACATCAACATAATAATCTTGATAAGTACCTGCTGAACCAAATCCAATATTTTTAGTTGAAGAACCTTCAATTGCCCAACCAATTTCTTTAGAACCATCAATAACTTGATCAGCCTTAATTGTTGTTACTTCATTTTTTACATCTTTAACTTCTACTGCATCTGTTAATTTTTTGATTTGTAAATTTGTTAATTCAAAGCTTGGATTATTTACTTCAAGTCTTAAAGTTTGTTTACCAGCTTTTAAGTTTAACATTTGTGCATAACCTTGAGTATTTCCCCAATATTTACCAAAAGAAACACTACCTAAATTATCTGTTGCTAATCCTAAACCACCACTTAATTTCAAACCATTCGTAACAGCTTCATCATCTTTAACTTTATAAGTTAAAACATAGTTTCCTTCTTCTTCTACATTTAAGAAGAAATCTAAATAATCTCCTTTAGCACCATTTACTAAAGTACCTTTTTTACGATAAGCATCATTTTCACTTAATTTAACAGCTTCATCTTTTACATCAATACTATCTGGTAAACGATCTGTTTTTAATAATTTAATATTTGAAACTAAATCTAAATCACCATCACTATAGCCACTAGGTTTAACAGTAATTGTTCCTGCAAGATCATCATAATTTGTATTTGTACGTTCTAATGTAACAGTTGCTGTTGTACCATCTTTGCTTACTTCAACTTTGCTTACTTTAACATATTGTGCAATTTCTTCACTTAATGTTAAATCACTTGCTTTTATTTCTTGATTAAATTTACCACCTGTAATCTTTAAATCAAATGTATCGCTATCAAAATCAAGATTACCAATATCTTCTAAGCTTTCTTCATCATTAACTGCTTCAATGATTGTTTGATCGCTTAATGAGTAATCTTTATCTCCTACTTCTTTAGCATTGATTTCAACAGTGAAAGTACGATTACTATCGTAATCTACAACTTCTTGTCCTTTTAAAGTAATTGTTGCTTCTGTATCACTTACTCTATCTAAATCAAAATCAATTCCTTGAGGTAAATCAATTTTCCAATTATCTTTATTTAATCGTTCATTAAATTTACCATCTTTTAAATGAACAATAATCTTTTGTCCATCTAATTTTCCTTCTTTTAATGAATCGTTTTCTAATTGAATATATGATCCAAATGATAATGATTTTAAATTAAATCCACCATTATTTTTAGGAACAAACATAATTTTATGACTACCTTCTGATAAATCAATAGCAACTGTTCCTTTTTTATAAGTACTAAAGCTTCCTGTTGTTTCTAAAGTACTTGATGTTGTTAAAACATCATCTACATAAATATCAAATTCCGCATCTTTTTCAGCTTTAGCGTATTCAAGTTTCATCTTATAATTATCTGCTTTTTGAACATTGACGGTATATTCTAATTTATCATTATCATCAAAGAAACCAACATTTTCGTTATTTTCAGCAATAATATTTTCACCATAGCTATAATCTAATGCATTAATATACCCTGGTACATTTAAAACATCTTTTGCTTTAGTAAATGTTAAAGCACCAATATCCATATCCCCTTGTGGTAAGGATAATGTAAGTCTTTGTACGCCGGCATTTAATTTTACTTGGACTTGAACATTTCTTGTTGTACTCCATGCATTCCAATCTTTAGACCAAGTATCAAAACGTTTAGTGACTGTACGTCCTACTTCTTGATTATCTACTTTTAAAACAATTTGTTTATTGTCAATATTACTATCAACTGATGGTCCACTTGTTGGTCCAATAGCGTGAGGAATTGAAACATTATAAAGACCTGCTTCTTTAACATCAATTAAATAATCTGCCCAAGCGCCATCTTGAACGTTTCCAAATCCAGAACCATCATCTTTAACTTTTAATTTATCATAATTAACTGCATCGGTTGCTTTTAATACACCTGGAATTTCATTTCCTTTGACTTCAGCAATAGAACCATCCCAAATATAAGTTGCTACATTACCAGCAGGTAAAACAGCATTAAATTGTGTGCCATTCATCATCACTTTAAATTTTTGATCAGAGCCACTACGATTTGTAACAATCATGACAATTTTTCCTGTTTCAGGATCTTTAAAAGCGACATTTGTAACAGTTGAACTACTTCCATTATTTGTATCAATACGAACATATCCTGGTTTTACATATTTAGTAAATTGAGACATGATATATACTTCAGGTGTTGCCCAATATCTTTGAGGGTTATTGGCATCTTGTACAAATAATGTTGGATCAGGTGTTCCTACCCAATGATGAGTCCCAACATTACTATCTAACATTGTTACCCAACTATTATAACTTTCAGAACCATTTCTTAACCAAGTAATAATATCATTAGCACCACTTGTTCCCCAAACAGATCTTTCAGTTAAGTTCATACTTAATTTGTCTTTGTAATTATCATAGAAAGATCCCATTGTTGAAGCATTTCCTCCATATGGATGGAAGGCAATACCATCAATATTATAATCATCTCCAGCTTCTTTAAAGAAATCTTTCATAAAATTATCGGCACCATCAAAGTTATGATCAAAAGCCCATAGTTTAACAGCTTTTTCTTGATCATTTAAAATTGTACTTTGAGCTAATTCTGCTTTAATAGCTTTAGCAAGTTTAGCTTCTTGTGTTCCTGTCATAGCACAACTTGGATAGTTGATTTCAAGTAATGGTTCATTTTGGAGAGTCATAGCATAAATTGGAATACCTTGTTTTTTATACTCTTCTACATAACGCACCATATATTTAGCTAAATCATTAATATAAGCATCATTTAATTTTCCACCTTTTAATAATAAATCATTATTTTCATATGATTTACTACTAGAAGTTGCTGTTTTCATCCATCCTGGTGGTGTCCAAGAAGACGCAAAGAATTTAAGATTATTTTCTACTCCTAATTCTTTAGCAATCGTTAACATTTCATTAAGAACTTTAATAACACCATAATCTTGATCTTTTTGAATACTAAATCCTTTACCAGTTACATTATTCCAATCTGGTTTTCCATCTAATTCTTTACCAGTTCCATCATAATAAGTATAGAAATCTTGAGCTGTAAAATCAGATGTTCCAATTGTAACCCTAATTAAAGACATTCCCATACCATTAACTGGATCTAATAATCTTCTTAAAAATGCTTGTCGATTTTCATCAGTCATCTTTAATAAATTATGAATTGTTGCTTCTTCAATAGAAGTTCCCATTCCTAAAACACTTTGATATGTTTTTTGATCATTAACAATAATTGTTGTTTGCTTAGAATCATCTGCTACACGTAGATCTAAAGCATCTTTTGTTGCATTTTTATTAGAAATTTCAAATTCACCTTTATACCATGACATGCTTTGTGAATTTTCTGAAGAGGACATACTTACTTCAACAGCACCTTCTTGTAACATAGCACCTGTCCCAACATTCGTCACTTCTTCTGGAACAACTGGTCCTACATAATCACCAGCTTTTTCAAATGTATAATAATCAAAGTTGAAATCTTTATCACGTGCTACAAGTTTAAGTTCATGAACACCTGCTTTTAAACTTACTAAAGCGTTCATTTCTTGAGCAGTAAATGTTGTCCAACTACCTGTTGAAACAATAGATGTATTCTTCTTTTCTAAAACTAATTCATCATCTAAATATAATTCAAATGCCCCTTCAATTGTTGATTCATATTGACGAGCTGCTTGAACAGTTAACTTATATGCTGCTTTTTCAGGTACTTTTATTTTATAAGCCATATAACGCCCATCTTGTAAATATCCAACAGTTGTACCATTATTTTCTAATTGAATACTACTATGTGCATCAATAAAGTCTTCTGCTTCTAATTTTCCATTTGTTTTTTCTAAATCTACAACATTTGGATCATCTGGTGATGTAACATCACCTGTTTTTTGTGATTTCTTTAAACCATATCCTACAGGATATAAAACTTTACTTGTATCTGTATATTTACTTGTAATATCTTGAGGATACCAAGTCCATGTAATTGGATTTGTTCCTACAAAATCTTTATTGCCTAATAATACATCGGCAACTCCATCACCTTCACTACCTGGAAGCCAAGCATTGACAATTCCTTTAATATGACTATCATTTACGTAATCGGCAATGGCAATTGGACGTCCTGTTGTTAAAACTAAAATAATTGGTGTATCAGGATGACTATTTTCAATTTGTTTAATTGTACTGATATCACTTGCTGGTAATTTTAATTGACTCGCACTTCTATCTCCATTGCTTTCAGCATATGGATCTTCTCCGACAACCACAATTGCTGCATCCACTTTTGAAGTAGAATCTGCATATACGCCATTAGCACTATAATTAATCGTACCACCTTTTTTATCCATAGCTGCCTTTAAACCACTGAAAATCGTTGTACCCTTTGTCGTATTTCCAGTTGATCCTTGCCATGTAATTGTCCAACCACCGCATTGTTTACCAATGTCATCGCCAGCACTTCCTGCAACCATTAAATTATCCATATTTTCTAATGCTTGCATCATTGTTTGTCCATCTTTTACTGTATCATTTTTTAATAAGACTAAAGATTCACTTACAGCTTGTCTTGCAAGTGTACGGTGTTCTTGTCCACCAAATAATGCTTGTGCATCTTTATTAGCGTATGCTTTTGAAGAATCATCTAAGAGTCCAATATTTTCTTTTGCTGTTAAAATACGTGCAACAGCATCATTTAAACGTTCTTCACTAATTTTATCTTCATTAACGGCTTCTACTAAAGCATTATATAAATTTTTCCAACGAGGTGTATCACCATCTTGTTCAGCAACCATTAACATATCAACCCCGGCATTGATACAAGCAATGGCTTTATCTTTATAAGATGATTGATTTTCAATTTGATCTAAACCATTATAATCACTAATAATAATACCTTCAAAACCAAGTTTTTCTTTTAATAATGTTGTAAGAACATCTTTATTCCCATGACATTTCTTACCATTAATACTATTATAAGAAACCATAATTGATTGAACACCTTGATCAATGGCTTTTTTATATGGAGTAAGAATTTCTTTAACAATTTTATTATCCATATTCGCATTGATTAAGTCATTATAATCCCTTTCACTCAATTCAACATTGCCTTGGTTTGTTCCATTTGTTGTTAAACCTTCACCTAAATAATGTTTAGCAGTTGAAAGAGTTGAACCATCTTTTTCAATTCCTTTAATATAAGCATTTCCTAAAGAGGTAACACGTTCAACATCATCACCAAAGGTTTCATAAGTACGTCCCCAACGTTCATTATGTGGAACCCCTAATGTTGGTGTAAATGTCCAGTTAGCTCCCATTGCTCTTACTTCACTGGCTGTTGCACTCCCAATATTTTCAACTAATTGTTGATCATTGGCTGCTGCTAAACCAATATTATGAGGATAGATTGTTGCACCATATAAATTATTATTTCCATGAACAGCATCTATTCCATAAAGCAATGGAATACCTCCACTATTAATAACTGCTTGTTGATAACTATTTGCTGAATCTACCCAATTGTTCAATTGATTTCCGGTTGATGGTGCAGCCCCACCACCACTTAAAATTGAACCAATTTTATATTCAGCCACTTCTTCTGGTGTAATCCAGCGGGTATCCGCTTGAATCATTTGTGCAACTTTATCAGTTGAGCTCATATTATCAATTATATTTTGAACCCTTTGTGATATTGTTGACTTTGCATCGACTCTAATAGTTGAGGCTACAACCATTAAAGCCACTAACACTACTTTCAATATCCTTTTCATCATATTCCCTCCAAATTCATTGGTACAAATTCATTATATGCCTACATTTACGCAAAGTAAAGCACTTTCATATAAAAAGAATAGAATCTTTAGAATTCATACCAACAATTATATAATCGTGTTGTGAAATAAAAACATTATGATATAATGAGCTTTGGGTGGTTATATGTTAAAATATGAAATGATTGTTAATGATCTTCAAAAAAGAATAATGAACGAAGAATTCGAAGAAAATCACAAATTACCTACTGAAGAAAAATTAATTGAAGAATATAAAGTAAGTCGTAATACGATTCGTAATGCAATTAAAATATTAATTAATTTAGGAATTGTTTATTCAGTTCAGGGGAATGGGATGTTTGTTCGTGCGCCTAAAAAAAAGGGTACAGTTTATTTAAATTCAACACGTGGCGTGACAATGGATAATCCTGGTAATAAAATTATTAATAAGTTATTAGACATTCAAGTCATTGAAGCTGATGAAAAGTTAAGTCAACAAATGAATTGTAAGATTGGAACGCCTGTTTATTATTTAAAAAGATTACGTATTGTTGATGGTATTCCTTATGCTTTAGAAAGAACTTATTATAATAAAGATATTGTTCCTTATTTAGGCAAAGAGATAGCTGAAGGATCTATTTTTAGATATTTAAAAGATGATTTAAAATTATCTTTTGGCTTTGCTGATAAATATTTAACAGCTATTAAATTAAGTAAAGAAGATGCAAAGTTATTAAATCTTAATGAAAATGATCCTGCTATTATGATCAATGATAATATTCATTTGTCTAATGGACTTTTGTTCAATACTTCAAATATTATTTACAATTATCAAACAACTAATTTTTATAGTGTTGCACAGTAATTAATAATAAATAAAAAAATCACAACCTAATGTGATTTTTTCTTTGCTTTCATACGTGCCTTACATTCATACATATTTTTATCTGCTTGATTCAATAATAACTTTAAATTTGTTTCTCGACTATGCGTAGAAAGTGCATAACCAAAGGCAAAATCAATGAATATTTGTTTACTAAATTCATTATAACATCTTGCTTCGTTTTGTACTTGTAAAATAATATCTTCTACGTCTTGTTGAGTAACATCATTTAATAAAGCAATAAATTCATCTCCTCCATATCTTCCAACAAAATATTTTTCAGGAATAGAAGTACGGATAATATGTGCAAAATTCATAATTAATGTATCACCAGCAAGATGTCCTAAAGAATCATTAACTACTTTTAAATCATTCAAATCAAAAACAATAATTGCGGTCGGTTCATCAAAGTGATCATAGTGAGCAATCAATTCTTCTACACGACTTCTATTAGGCAAACCTGTATGCAAATCAATATATGCTTTTTTATTAAGTTCTCTATTTTTCTTCATTAAAACAACTGCTGATACAGATTCCTTGATCATCATTAGAATAACTAAAGCAATTACAAAAATCAATGCTTTCTCTATTTGATCTAATCTTGTCGCACATTTTTGAGAATAATCTTCAGCAGCTGTAACTGTTTCATCTGCTAAATAAAAATATTCTTCACTCATTTTAATAATATTTGTTTGTTGATATCCCTTTTCTCTTACTAAACTAATTTCATCTTTTAAAGATAACCAAGAAGTATGTAATTCCGTTAATTTCTTTTGATAATGTTGATCATTTAATGTTGTCAGTTGATACTTTCCACCACCATTTGTCAATCCATAAAAAATATCATCTAAATATTTAATTAAAACATCATTTTCATTTCCTGATATTTCTAATTTAATTTCTCTTTGTGTGGCCCCTCTAATAATTCCTGCATAATTAATAACACGTGCATTTCCTTGAATCTTTTTAACATCACTCATCATAAAAATCGTTAAAGTAATTAAAACAATGAGTAATATTCCCTGGGCAATTTTTTCTCCTAAATTTCTTCTTTGTTCTTTTTTCATTTACTTCATCTCTTTCCCTTAATACTATAACAAATTTATAGCTTATTCGCTATTAAAAAAGAAGAAACATATAGTCTCTTCTATAAGTCATATAACTTTGCTTTTGCAAGTATTAATACATATAAAAAATCTCTAGCTGCTTCCTTGGTTTCAAATTTTTGTCTTGTTTGACTGATATAATTTACAGCTTCTGTCCATTCTTCTAAAGAATAATCATCCAATGAAAATAATAAAATTCTTCTTGCTTGTTTACAGGTAAAATCAATACTCTTATATAAATCTGAAATATACGTTTTTTTTGTAACAATTCTAATTCTTTCTAATAGTTCTAATTTTTTTTCCATAATACTATCTCCAATTTTAACTGAAAATTTAAAACTATATCAAAGCGTGATGGCACTTTGATATAGTTTGGGAAGAAGATATAAAAATATCTAAAAGTTGATGTGTTACACATCACAGTATTAATATACGCTATATCTTAAAATAAGCAAAGCGTTTTCATCTACTCTGTTACATGTTACATCTAATGTAACAGCATAAAAAATATATAAAAAGTGAGGTTCCCCTCACCTTTTATATTAAGCTTTTTGTTTCTTTAAGAAATATAATCCTAACATTGATAATAAACAAATAATAACATATAACATAATATTTGTTTGATCTCCAGTTAACACTTTTATTAACTTATGAATAGGTGAATCATTTTTTGTTGTTGTAATAACTGGTACATACGTATTTGTAATATCTAATCCATCGATTGATGTTGTATAACTATTAACGTAATCTTCACTTACAGTATAAACAACTTCTTTTCCATCTTTATATTTTGCAAGTTCACCAAAATCATATTTCCATTGTTGATTTTCTGTAACATCTTTAGCTGCTACTTCAATACCATCAGCATATAAACGAACTTTAATAGATGTTGGTCTTTTTTTTGCTTGATTATCATGATCTTCCCATGTTTTCGTACCTTTAAGATGTACTGTTTCTATAGCATGACTATTTGTGATAATATAACCAGCTTCTTGATTACCAATAATACCTACTTTATAGTCTTTAACACTATCTTCTTGTACAGTATAAGTGATTTTTTGACCATTTTGATAACTATCTAAATCATCAAATGAACTTGTCCATTGATTTTCTTCATTTAATTCAACTGTTTTTCCAGTATCTTCATCATTTGCATATAAATGAATAATGATATAGTCAGGACGTTTTCCGTCTTGATTATCATGATCATTCCATACCTTTGATACTTTTACATTTGTTTTTTCAATTTCATGAATATTTGTAATATTGTAGCCATCAATATCTGTTGTATATCCAGCTACTTCATCTTCACTTACTGTATAAGTAATTTCTTGACCTTTGTTATATTTTGGTAAATCTTTAAAATTATATTTCCAATCATCTTCTGCTGTTACTGTTTTATGTTTGATTTCTTGACCATCAGCATATAAACGTACTGTAATATCATCTAAACGTTTTCCATCTTGATTATTTTGATCTTTCCATGTTTTAGTACCACTTACATTAACTGTTGCTGATTGATGAGTATTTTTAATATTAAATCCATCAATACTTGTTGTATATCCAATAACTTTATCTTCTTTTACTGTATATTTAATTTCTTTTCCATCTTTGTATTTAGGTAAATTTCCAAAATCATATTTCCAATTTTGTTCACTTGTTACATCTTGTTCAGCTATTTCATCTCCGTCAGCTAATAAATGAACTTTAATTGATCGAGGACGAAGACCATCTTGATTATCATCATCAATCCATGTTTTAATACCACTTATAGAAACTTCTTCAGGTGTGTAATGATTTGTAATATTATATCCATTGATATCTGTTGTATATTTATCAACATCATCTTCAAAAATTGAATATTTAATTTTTTTTGTCATAGCATCATCATATTGAGGTAAATTATCAAAATGATATTTCCAATGATCATCTGCCGTTACGGTTTTACTAGCAACAACTTCATTGTTATCATCTAAAACTTTTACCGTAATTGAATTTGGTCGTTTTCTATCTTGGTTATTATGATCATCCCAAGTCTTTTGTCCTTCAATAATAATAGATGGTACTGTTAAACCTAAGTTTTGATCTGGTAAATTATAAGAATATTCATTTTTACTTACCATTTCTTCTTTAGAAGGCATTGTAATATCAAGAATGGATCCTGAATTTAATGTATCATCATTCTTGTCAACATTTTCTTTTTTTACTTTAGAACTTTCTTCTACTTCACCTATATCAGATTTAGTAACACCATAATGACTGATATCTTTTTTACCTGATTCAAAGACAACTTTAAATTCACCTTCTGGTAAACCAACAAATTTATAATGTCCATTTTCATCAGTTTCAATTGTTGTTGGATATGTCTTTTTAACTACTTGACCATTTTCTTCAACATATTCTTCATAGGCTTCAAAAGGTTCATAGTTATCACCGTTTTTCTTAAGAATTGTAACTTTTACTTTTCCAACTCTTGTTTCACCATTTTCCAATTTACCATCTTTATCATGATCGACCCAAACAGTTCCTTCTAAAGAACGTTTAACAATATCTACTTTTGCTTTAGATGGAAGTTCATGACCATCATATAAAGTTGATAAAATATTAGCTAAATGATCGTGTTCAGCAGCAATTGCATCATATTCTAATTGAATAGAAACTGATTTATTAATGTCTAACTTAGCATCTTTATAAGCAATGGCTGTTGGCCAAGAACCAATTAAACCATCTCCTGTAAATGAAATGATATCTCCATTTTCATTTACGGTCATTGTCGCTTGTTTCCAACCATTTTCTTCATTAATTACTTCAGATGGAATAAGTGCAGCTGTTTTTCCTTTATAAGCTTCATTGTTTGTATACCATAGTTCTATGTCATTTGTGTCTCCAAGAGCTTTAGCGTTAAGAGAAATTGTTGAAAGTTTATATTCACCTTTCATAATCGTATCACCAATACCATCTTGTGGCATTGTATCTATAGCACATAAGTGATCAATAGGAGAAGAACTTGTATTTGTAATTAATAAATTAAAGTTTCCTAAATCATTTAACTCTAATAATGGTTTCCCTGTTTTTGTAAGATAAAATGATTTATCTTTTAAAATAGAAATTGATGTTGATGCTGTATTTTCATTATCAGATGTAAATGGTCGTTTATCTTCATCTGTATAAATACTAACAGATGTTTTTAATGTTTCATTATTTGCAACATCGTTTTCTGGATAAACTTCATCTCCAATTTTACATGAATAATGTAAATCTGGTAAAGCACCATTTTGTAAAGCAACTTTGGGAATTGTCCATTTTAAAGTTGTTGTGCCATCAGCATTATGATTTATTTCTGGTGTAATCACTTGTCCATTTTTAACAGTTCCTTGATTAGGAAATTTCGATTGATATTGACCACCCCAATAAGCACTTCCTTCAATATAAGTAAGTCCTTTAGGAAGTGTATCTTCAAAATAGACAGTTGTTGTATCTTTTTCAGGTTCAACATTATTCCAATATTTTAATGAACCATTAATTACATAATCAACATAGCGTTGTTTATTGCTGACACTAAATTTTTGCAATGGATTTCCATTGTCATCCAATTGTGCTACTTTTTTTACAACTTTTGCTTCATAAGGAACAATATAAAGTCCATCAGCAGAAGTTACACTAAATTGATGTGATTGATCATTATCATAAACACCATTTGTATAATTGGGAACAGTATAAACATCTCGATGATCCATTGTTACTGGACTATGACTTACACCTTTTACAAATGATTTAGCAACTTTTGCATCTTTATTTTGACTTTTTACCCATTTACTCCAATCTTCTCTTGTTAAGTCATCTTCATTTGTTTTATTTGAGCTTTTTAAAACTTCTGATGTTTTATCTGCAAAATCTTTTTCAGTCCAACTATTTGTAACAGCCGTAATCATATAAACTTGATCTGTTTTAACTTTTGGATCAATATCTGCATTAAATTGAGCAATCAATCCTAAATTGGCAATTCCTGTATTACATCCTCTATATTGAACTAGAACACCATCACATCCTTCTTTTGGTGCTTCTTCATAAAATTTAAAATCACTCATTTTAGCAGTTTTCATCGTTTCATTATCTAACCCATTTTTATCATTTTGATAAACGGCATATAAGATTTTACAATCATATCCTTTATCCGTAACAGCATTACTAAATGAAACATTTTTTAATGCACTTTTATTAAATAAAACAAATTGATTGATTGCTACTGGGATATCTTCTAATAAATCTCCTGCTCCAACATTATTTTCATCATAACTAATTGTAAAGGCAACATTTGTAGCTCCAGCTGGTGCGATATCACCATCTCCCCATTTTTGACCATTGGTATATTCTGCAGTCCAATTACCTCTTTTAGAATAATAAATTTGATGTTCTCTTTTACCTGGCTGACTAATTTCCCATGTATTTGATTGAACATTATCTGTTTTAGGATCAGCTAAAGTTAATGTTTCAATTGATGATTCAACTCCTGTAGTTGATATAGCCTTCATATGGTCAACTTTAGCAGAAACGTTGATTGTTCCACTACCAAAAACATCTTCTAATTTTTTTCCATCTTTATTTTTATATGGATAAATGACTTTAAATTGGAATGCTGAGAAGACACCTTCTCTAATAGCATTTAAATTTTCCCAATACGATGCTTTTGAAGCATTTTCTTTAGGAAATTTATTTTTATCTATTTTATAATCTTTCACAGTTACATGCAGTGTTGTTCCCTCTTGTTCAAAAGAATAGTCCCCACTATCATAACAATGTCTTTTCTTATCTTTATCACTATACGCAAATGTTTCATTCGTATAAGGAATATCTGAAACAGCTGTTCCACCATTTTTATTAGCATTTACATAATAAAGTAATGGTTCAAAGCCTTTAGAAACAACATCTTGAGTACTTTCACTATTTTTAAGGCTATAATTTGATAAATCTATATCAAACGTAAATGGTTTTGAACTATCTGGAAATTCTACACCTTTTATTCCATTTCCTGGTTTTCTAATTTCTAAAGCAACACCATAAATTTCTTCATATCCTGTTACTTTATTATTTTTATATCCTTTCGCATTTTCTGGAAAATAGGTTGTATCACTTGTATTATTTTGATTAAAATCATAAACATCTTTTGTTTTATTTTTATCACCTTTTTTTGCTAAAACAATGTTATACATAGGTGCTGTTGTGACAATAACAGGTTCAATATTGTCTACAGTTGTCGAATTATTTTCATCATCTAACCATAATTTAATTTCTGGTTTTATTTTATATCCTTGTGTTTTATTTCCAACATAAAGAGAAAAAGTTTGTTCCACAGCTCCTGCTGAATAATCTTCAGGAACATTATAAGTTAAAATATAAACCTTTTTTCCATCTTTTTTAATTGGTGTTGGAATTTGATCAATAAAGTTCGAATTTGAAATTGAAAGTTCGTCATCATCTGGTAAAGTAATTTGATAATAAAGTTTATGTCCTTCTCCACCTAAAGCTGGTAAAGATGTTTTAACATTATACGTAATTGAATCAAATGAACGAATAATATCATTCGCTACGGAATTATCATATCCTTTATTTTCACCAGTTTCTTTATTCCAACAAAGTTCATCTAAATCTCCAGTTCCATTATCAGTAACTCCCGTGATAATTCCTGTACCCCAAATAGAACCATTATTTGTAGCCAGTGATGCTGAGATTTGAGCATCTTGAGTTACAACACTTTTTGTATCTTTACTTTCTTGTGCTTGAACTTGAGATTTATCATCTTTCATTTCTAATGTGTTATTTGTTTGTACATCAGCTTGTACATCATCAACATTTACAACCTCTGCAGAGGCTTGGGTCGTTGTTTCATCAGCAAATACCCCTACTTGGAATGTTGCTATGCCAATACATAGACACATAATCAAACAAATAATAAATCTTAATTTCTTTAACCCTTTCTTCATTTTTATAATTCCTCCCTAAAAAAAATACCAATTGCAAAATACTTATTTTTTTGCAACTGGCTGGCATTTAAAAGCCCCTATAGCTTTGCGTCATAACCTTTCGATTACTTTGCCTATGAACTTCATGTATAATATAAAATAACCGTCAAAAAAAATGAATAGTATTCATTTTCCTTGTTACAGGTTACATTGTTTGTCACAAAAAAAGAGGATTTTCAAAATCCTCAATGTATTACTACATAAATATATTTAAGCTACTTTGTAGAAGGTGTTAAAAATGTAAATAATTAAGCTTGTTTAATTTTTGTTAAATAAATGTAACCTAAACATGATGTAAGTAACATCATAAGATAAGGTATAACATTTGTTTGATCTCCTGTAGCAATACTTTCTGTATTATTTTCTTTTTGTGTATTTGTGTTTTGTATAGTTTGTATTTGATTATCTTTGTTTTCTATAGGTTGTTGATTTTTTAAATCATCTTCAATATACAAATCATCAACAATTTGTGTTTCATCAATAGATCCATCTAAATGCAAAAGTGTATACCCTTGTGGATTACCACAATCATTACGATAAATATTTCCTAAATCAGTAAGTGTACCTAGTTGATTTAAATTATCTGTATCTGTTGTATTATAAAAAAGTGCACTTGAACCTGCTTGAAACTGTGTGGCATCAAAACTAAACCACGCATATCTTTCTACAAAAGGTAATTCATCTAACCCTTGGATGTCATCAAAACCATTAATAACATAATCCATAAATTCTTGTACAGCTTCATTATGCTCATTTTGATTTCCATCATATGGATGCCAATATTCATTAGAATCCCATGCAGCAACTGCAAATTCAGTAATCCAAATAGGTTTTTGATAATGATCATAGACTTCTGTAATATAATTTAAGAAATTTTGTGCTGCTACTTTTGGTGTATAACCATCTTCAGCATTTTCTAAGCCAATATATCCTGGATAATTATGAATCGCAATAAAATCATCTTTTGTGTTTAATTGATTCCAATAATTTTCAAACCAACCATTTTCTTTAACGGCGGATTCACTTACTGCTGGAGAACCCACTCTTAAACCACTTGAATGAAAAACATCATTATAATCAGCTGCTAAATCTACAGACATATTTGCCTCTTGGTCATAATCTGGTTCATTAAAACTTAAAACTTTATCATACCCCTCATCTTTAATATTCTTTAAACGTTCACTGACATTTCCTACATCATTCCATATCATTGGAACAAATTCTAAATTACTATTTGCACTATCTTGATCATCATATGCTTCTTCTGACCAGTTATAATACCAAGAAACCCCCATATTTTGTGTATATCTTAAAGAATTTGTTTCATCTTCTTCATAAAAGCCCATTCCTTTTTTAGAAACATAGAATGTACGTTCGCTTACATTGATTTCATCCTCATTTTCTAAAACAGCAACAACTCTTACTGTATGACTTGAAACTTTTGTTGTATAAATAGATGTTTGTGTTGTATTTGCATCAACACTTTTAATAAATTCTCCATCAAAGTAAAGATCATATCGTTTAACAGAATCATTCAGTGGATTCCATGTAATCTTGATATCTCCTGCAGCTACTAATTGTCCTTTTTGTGGCGATTGCAACGCTGTTGTTTTCCACGTATCATAAGGATTTTCTTGAGCTTTTACAGTTGATATACAAGGTGAAAGGAGGAGGGTTGCACTTAAAAGTGCAACGCCTAATTTCTTAAATCCCTTCATTATTAATTTCCCTTATTCTTTCTTTGAAGGGCAATATAACCACCAGCTGCAGCCATCGCTAATAATGCATAAGGTACAACAATCATATCATCACCTGTTTTTACTTTAGAATGTTTCTTTGTTGATGAAGTTTTATTTGTATGACCTTTTCCAGTACTTGGTTTTGTACTTTGACCTTGATCATTAGGTTTTTGATTTGGTTGATCATTATTTCCAGAAACTGTTTTTAAACTATTAACTGCATTTTGTAATGAAGCTAAAGCTTGATCAACTTCATCTTGAGTTGCATCTTCATTTTGTAAAACATCTTGTGCATTCTTTAAGGCATCTTTAAATGCTTTCCATGAATCTGCTGTATAATCTGTTTCTTTTAAATCTTTTTTATCTGTATAAAGTTTATTTAATTCGTCTTTGCTTACTTTTACTACTAATGCATCTTGCGCTTTTTGTAATTTTTCAACAGCTTGATCTACATCTTTTTGTGTAGCATATTTTAATCCATCTGTTGTTAAAACTTCTGCTGCTTCATTATAAACAGTTTCATAAGCTTGATAGCTATCATCTGTATAAGTATTAGCATCCTTTTTATTTTCAACTAAAGCTTTTAAAGCATCTAAATCTAAATCATCATCTCCTAATTGTTTGATATCTGTAATTGTATCAACACCAATATATTTACCTTTTTGATCATTAGTATTTTGTTTTCCAACAATAGCAGTACCATTTTGATAGCTTAATAAGAATTTTCTAGACCATCCTTCTCCACCAATACCACTGCTTACACCAGAGCCAACACCATTAATAATATGATTGAATTTTTGTAAAGCACCATCTTCATTAGCAAATGTTTGAAGACATGCATTTTCAATTAAAACATCTTTACTATTTGGTACTTCAATCGCATTATCCATTTGAATTGAAACTGTTTTACCATCACCTAAAGTACCTGGTTGACCATTTTCTCCTAAAGTCCCACCAGTATAAATAAATACATTATAAATTCCTAATCCAACAGCATAATGTTTTTTCACATTATTAGCAACTTTATAAGCTGCATATCCATTAACTGAGCCATTATGAGACATCCATGTTTCTTGTGAAATTGGATCATAACATTTTTCATCTTGATAGAAATATGTTGAACCATTTTCACCATTCCATAAAGTTTCATATTGATTGAAATGTTCATTGAATAATGCATAACATGTTACGTTATCACCATTAACTGTTAATCCATGATTTGAAACATTACCATCCCAAGCAACACCAGTTCCATGGTCTGCACGCCAAATCCAGAAATGATCACATAAAACATCATTACTATTAATTTCTAAAGCATCATCTGCTGTTGTTAAAGTATCTGTTGTACCACCTACACGGAAGAATAAATCTTGTAAAATAGTTGGGTTATTTCCATGATCTTTATCAGATTTTTTATTTCCAACTTTTAATAAATATTTCGAATGACTACCTGCATCAAAAATTAACCCTGCTACTCTTACACCATCAACATCATCAACTAACATAGCTGCTTCATCATTATCAGGAATAATAGAAGTCATTCCACTACCTAATAAGATTGTGTTTGCTTTTGTTACATGAATAGTTTCTTCTGCATGATATGTTCCAGGTGTAAAGTAAATATTTTTACCTTCATCTAAAGCTTTATTAATATCACTTGCACTATCTGTAGGTTTAGCAATATAGAATTCATCTAATGAAATAGATTTACCTGCACCCATTCCATCGTTATCTTTTCCATCACCCCAACTAATACCTTTTGTATTTTTTTGAACTGCAGGAACAAATACTTTGTATTCACCATCGTCATCTAAATATAAGAATGGTTTTTCAGCTAATTCTTTTGTTTTTTCAATATTTGTGAAGACTTGTTGTCCTCCATCACTGGCTGGAATATTCCAGTTTGAAGCACCTTGTTTACTTAATAATTCTTCACCAGTTGTACCATCAGCTTGTGGTAAATTACTTGCTTCAACACCTTGGAAGAAGTTATTTAATGTTGTTCCATAAGCATTACCTGCTAGTTTACTATTTCTTGTATAGAATTGTTGTCCAGAGAATGTACCAGCACTTAATTGATTTCCATTATCATTAAATGAAGCATTGATCCATGAATCAGCAACATATCCACCACTTGCCCATCCATAGTTCCAATCATATGCAATTGGTCTTTCTGAATAAATTCTTCTAAGTGGTGCTGCTTGAGCAACTGCCCAATTTAATTGATCTGGACGATAAGAACCATATCCTGCTTTTCCTTGTTCATTTCCAGTGTTATAAACTGAAATATTTTCAGCTGATCTCCAGAAGTTACAAGTAGCATTATCACCATTTCCACCTAAAGCACCTGCAGGTAGATAAGCAGGAATAGCAATATTATTTAATTTAACATCTGTTGGTAATTTTCCTAAACCACTCAATGTTGTATAGAAACCTAAATACATACATGATGTATCTGTATAATCTCCTTTTTTAAAGTAAACTTGGTATTGTTTTCCTTTAAATTGGGCATCATTTGTATAGTCATTTTGTTGATCAAATAAGTTCTTTAATAATTCATCAATTTTTTGAGTATCATCATCTGGTGAGAAAATAAATGTATTTCTACCAAATGTTTCTGTTTCTAATGAAACATATTCAGATTCATCTGCTTCATCAGCATTTTTAAAGTCTTCATCTCCAAAGTTTCCATTGTTTAAAGCAACTACTTTATAGTAGTTATTGTATTTATTTTTTTCATCTACTGCTTTTACTTTTGCAGAGTTTGTTTTAACAACAGCAACTTCTTTATAATCACCAAACATGCTTGTTGCACCTAAGATACGATAATGAGTCGCATTTTTAGCTTTATTGAATTCAACTGTAAATTCATTATCAGATTGTTTTAATTTTAATCCTGAAACAGTTTCAGGTTTTTCACCAATTCGTGTTGGTGCAGTAATTGTATCTGTTTCATAAATTGGATTATCTACTAACTCTAAGTTTCCATTACCACTAATGAATTTTAAATAGAATTCATATTTAGTACCAGCTTTTAAATTTTCTACAGTATAATGATCTGTATTTGTAATAGACGCAACTTTTTTAAATACTTCTTCGTTAGAAGCTTTCGCATAAACTTCAATATCAGTATATAAATTGATAGGTTTTGTCCATTTTAAATCAATTGTTGTTTGTGTTCTAGAACTTTTATCATAAGATAAATCAGTTACTTCACTTAATTCTTGACTTGTATGAATGATGAATCTTTCATTATCAGGAATTTCTTCTGTTGCTTCACATCCTGCTTCTAAGATATTATCATCATTAACTTTGACATAAGTTCCCTTAGCGGCATCTCTTAAAGCAAATTGTCCATTACCAAGAGGTTCAATAGCGATAGATTCCCAACCACCATTTTTACCAATAGAACCAACGGCTGGTGTGGCACCATCAACCCATTTAGCTGATGCAATTTGATATCCAGGTTTACTTACTGATTGAAAAGCAACAACATCTTTAATACCATCTCCATTTGTCCCAAAGCTCACATTAAATTTTTCAGCATCTGTAATATTTTCTTTGTCACCTGTTACATAAATTGGTGCATAATCTTCATCACTTTGATCTTTAAATGTGACTAATTTACCTGTTGAAACACTTTCAATATAAGTTGTATTATCAATGATTGCTGGATTTTCAACAATTGTAAATTCAGTAGCTTGACTTACATCATCTCCTAATTTACGAATTTCACCTTGATCATTAACAGTTAAATAATAACCTCTTGTCATATCTCTAATCGTACCAATACTATCACCTGTTTTTGTAATAATATAAGAACATTGTTTTAAATCATCATCATTTTTATCTCTTTGATTTGGATCAGCAAAAATAAAATCATTACCTTCAGAACGAATAGGATAATATTTTCCATCTACTTCATATCCAATTTTTACTTTTACCTCACCTTTAGAAGCATCTGCTCCACTTTGATCTTCTAATGGAGTAATTTTTAAAAGTGAATTTGATAAAACTTTTCCAGATTTTGAATAATCTCCATCTGCTTTAGTATCATTATTTCCCCAATTTATATTATGAATATAAATTGCTTTATTATTTGTATTTGAAATCAATGCATATGTGTTTTCTTCTTTGAACGTAAATACATCTTTCACTGCTTCTACAGAAGCAACACCCATTACTGAAAACGTCATTGCGAGTGTAAGTATAGAAGCAAGCAATTTCTTTATCCGTTTCATATTTTTCTCCCTTCTTAATACATTCATTTTGTGATATCTATAGAAAGTTGGCCATGCTTTCTATAGTCATGCACTTTAAATGAATGCATTTCTATCACACAAAATAAAATAGCATAAGAGTCTTAAAATAGATAGCGCTTTCAGTAATTGTGTAACAGGTTACATTCTTTGTCACAAAACTTACTTTTCGTCATAAATAAAAAAAGTGCTCATTATGAGCACTTTTTAGAATTATTCTATTTCTTTATTTTTTATTGCTTGAAGTTTTCTTCCAATACGTTCAATAATGTAAACGACTGGAACCTGTGAAGAAATATTCTTTGTATTTGGTAAAATCAATTTTTTAATAAAATATGGAATTGTTAAATCTGACATTCTGCCAATCGTACTATTTGTATCATTTACAATTGAAATAATTCTTGATTGTACCCCTCGATAAAGTCTTAACTGATCAATAACTTCTTTTGTTTCTCCACTATTTGAAAAAGCTACTAATAAACATTTTTCAAAACGATCAGTAGGTGCAGGATAAAAAGGATCATCAATATATTGGCTATAATAGCCCATATTAGAAAAAAATCTTGCAGCATATTTAGCCATAATACCACTTTGACCAATTCCAAGACAAACAATAAAATTACTATCAACAATATAATTTACAGCTTGTTCAATATTATCATGAAATTCTTTTCCTTTAGAGTATTCAAAAAATTGATTCAACATTGTGATTTCGTCATCAATTTCTGGCATTTTATTGACTTCATTAAACCTTTTTAACTCTATTTTAAATTCAACAAAACCATCGCAATCTAGTTTATGGCAGAAACGAGTAATCGTTGCTGTTGATACATGACTTTCACTGGCAAGTTCTCTTATATTCATTTTAAGAACTTGATTTATATTTTTTATAATATAATTATAAACAATTAATTCTGTATCATTAAGTTTTGAAATTTGTTCATATGTAAAAATCATAATTTTCACCCTTCCTTGAAAATATATTTTATCATAAACTACTCTATTTTTCATTTCTAATATAGAAAATAATTCATATAGTTTTTAAGCATCATAGATAATAGCTTTGAAGTATTAGACAAATCATTTATTCTTTTTATAATAAAGATAGAGGTGATAGAAATGGAATATACTACATTAGGAAATACTGATATTAAAGTTTCTAAAGTATGTTTAGGATGTATGAGCTTTGGTAAAGCTGGAACATTACATGATTGGACTTTAGATGAAAAACAAACAGAAGAAATGGTCAAACATGCTCTTGATCTAGGAATTAACTTTTTTGATACATCTAATAATTATTCTAAAGGAACAAGTGAAGAATATTTAGGAAAAGCTTTTAAAAACTTAGGAGTTAAAAGAGAAGATGTTATAATTGCATCCAAAGTTTATTTTAATGAAGGCAGACTTTCTAAAGAAGCAATTTTTAGAGAAATCGATGGTACTTTAAAACGTTTAGGAACTGATTATTTAGACTTATATATTATTCATCGTTTTGACTATGACACACCAATAGAAGAAACAATGGAAGCTTTACATGAGCTTGTTAAATGCGGTAAAGTACGTGCTATTGGCGCATCAGCAATGTATGGTTATCAATTCCATAATATGCAAATTGTTGCTAGAGACAATCAATGGACACCATTTTCTACAATGGAAAATCATTATAATTTACTTTATCGTGAAGATGAAAAAGAATTGATTCCTATTTGTAAACAAATGAATGTTTCTTTAATGCCTTATAGTCCTTTAGCTGGAGGACATCTTGCTAGAAATACGTGGGAATCTCAAACATTAAGAGGGCAAACTGACCGTGTAGTACATGGCAAATATGATCAAATGGAAAAACAAGATATGGAAATCGTTAAAAGAGTGGATGAACTCTCTAAAAAATATCATTGTAAAATGTCACAAATCGCTCTTGCTTGGCAATGGGCTAAAGGTATTTCTTCCCCAATTATTGGAGCAACCAAAATGTCTTATATTGATGATGCCGTTGATGCCTTAAATATCAAACTTACAAACGAAGATCTTGCTTACCTTGAAGAAAGGTATGTCCCTCATCCAATTGTAGGTGCTATCAATGAAAACCCACCACAAGGTGTAATGTTATTAAATAAAAAATAATTTGTTTATACAAAAGAACCTGTTTGAAATAATTAATTCAAACAGGCTCTTTTTAATGGATGATTTTTAAAACGTCATCTTCGTTTGTGATATCAAAAATTGAAAGTGTTAATGTATTAAGTTTTTCAATTGAATTATTTTGTATTGCTTGTTCGAGTTGATTTGATACATTTCCTAATTTT
>UMKM01067426.1_pt1 | contig 101455 bp, 90 predicted proteins | sample 1966331 | NCBI WGS metagenome assembly UMKM01 (sample SAMEA4836176, study PRJEB28245) | human gut metagenome | biome: gut microbiome; material: fecal sample | place: Denmark | collected 2008 | reverse complement strand
GGACCAAAAGGTCGGGGGTTCGAATCCTCTTGCCCACGTTTTAATAACATCACTTAAGGAAGGGTACTTTACAGTATCCTTTTTTTATTACCCTAATAAGATTTTTTGTTTCTAAGGAGAGTGCGAGAATGGGACAAACATGGAAATGCAATGGAGACGACAAAAGAACGATGCCCCGATGGCTATGGGAAAAAGATTTATCAATTCTTTCAAATGAAGAAGAGATGGCTAAAGTTCTGCTTGCATGGAAAAAGGCAGAAAATCGGAAAGAAATTATATTACCTCTTGTTCAGAACCTTGAAGGCGTAGTTCTTGGAGCTGATGTTATAAAAAGAGAAAATTACTGGACAACAGGAGATTATCCTTTTTCTAGGTTAGAAGAAATAAAACCAGAACAGTTTACTCTTATGCAAGACAAACGTATTAAAACTATCATAGAGGTTACAAAGAAATTAAAAGAAAAGCCTCTTATCCTTGAAGCAGAAGCTCCGTTTTCTATATTAGCAGCCTTGATTGACCCTATGAAACTGTATCTGGCAATGCAAACGGAACCAGAAAAGCTTGAGAAAATATTGAAAAAGATTGTATTAGAAGAAGCAGAATATATCAAAGCTGTCATCCAGGCAGGCTGCCGAATCATTTCTTTAGCAGAACCAACAGCAACAATGGATATGGTTGGAGAAAAGTGTTTTAAAGAGTGTAGTGGAATGGCTACATTCATGCTTTTAAAAGAAATAGAGAAGTTCCTTTCAAATAGCGTTGTTCATCTTTGCGGAAAACTGTCAAGTTCTATGATTGCTGTACATATGGCAAAGGAAGAAGAAGATTTCGTAACAGGTGAAACATATCTTGAAAATTTAATAGAAGTAACAAAGAATCCAGAAATACACTTTGTAGGACAGCGCTGTATTCATCAAAAGAAAAATGAATCAGGAAAAATTCATGTTATGAAATTAAATTTAATTCAAACAAAATCCACCTAAAGACAGGCGGGAAGAGAACCGATACCCTATATTTGTGACATTAGTCGCTGCAGTTTAAATGCTCGCTTTATGCACTCGCATCTAAACCTTGCTCCGAGACCACAAATATAGGGTATCGGTTTTCTTCTCAGGTGTCTGTCTCTTAATGAATTAAATAGTAATCTGCATTCTTGAAATCTTCTCCCAATTGTGTTACTCTAGTCTGTGACTTTATTATATGATAAAACTTACAATAAAATTGCAAAGTATTCTCGGAAGGTTTTTGTAAAATGATTTTCCGAGAGTACTTTCTTAAAGGAAAGGAGCCTTTTATGGAATATAAGAACGTAATCGCAATTGACGCGATGGGTGGAGATAACGCACCCGCAGAGATTATCAAAGGTGCGATTGAGGCGATTAACGAAAGAGCAGATATTAAGCTTCGTCTATTTGGTGATAAAGATAAGATTGAGACGGAACTTAATAAATATACTTATAATAAGGAGCAGATTGGGATTACTCATACAACGGAGGAGATTAGTTGTAATGAAGCTCCTGCAATGGCAATTAAGAAGAAGAAAGATTCTTCTTTAGTTGTTGCGATTAAGTCTGTAAAGAGCGGCGAGTGCGATGCCATTGTTTCTGCCGGAAGTTCAGGAGCGATTCTTGTTGGTGGACAGGTCTTAATTGGAAAGGGAAAAGGAGTAAAGAGAGCTCCCCTTGCCCCTCTTACTCCAACAGCCAAAGGGGTTTCGCTTTTAATTGACTGCGGTGCGAATGTCGATGCCCGTCCAGAACATCTTTTACAGTTTGCACAGATGGGTTCTATTTATATGGAGGACGTTGTCGGTGTAAAGAATCCTCGTGTTGCTATTGTAAATATTGGTGCAGAAGAGGCAAAAGGTAATGCACTTGTAAAGGAAACCTATCCTTTATTAAAGGCATGTAAGAATATTAATTTTATCGGAAGTATTGAAGCAAGAGATATTCCAAAGGGTGAGGCAGATGTTATCGTAACAGAAGCGTTTGTTGGTAATGTCATCTTAAAGCTTGAGGAAGGTCTTGCCAGCACATTGATTCATGTAATTAAAGAAGGAATGATGTCCACAACGAGAAGTAAGATTGGTGGTCTTTTAGTAAAACCTGCTTTAAAAGATACGTTAAAGACATTTGATGCAACAGAGTACGGCGGAGCACCACTTCTTGGTTTAAAGGGACTTGTGGTAAAGATTCACGGAAGTGCAAAGGCAAAAGAGACAAAAACTGCCATTTTCCAGTGTGTTACTTTTAAAGAGCAGCGTATTAATGAAAAGATTGTAGCGCATCTTGCAGAAGAAATGGCACAGGCAAAAGAAGAGAAGGCAGGCGAGCAGTAATGATTCGGACAGAGAGATTTAAAGGATTAGAAGAAAAGATAGGTTATACTTTTACAAATAAGCGTACATTAGCACTGGCAATGACACATAGTTCCTATGCGAATGAGCAGAGAGGACGAAGAAAGGCAAATAATGAGCGTCTGGAATTTTTGGGAGATGCTGTGTTAGAGGTTACCATTTCTGATTATGTATTCAGAGAATATCCAGGCTATAATGAGGGCCGTCTTACAAAGCTTCGTTCCAGTCTCGTATGTGAGTATACCTTGGCTATCTGTGCAAGAGATGTAGAACTTGGCAAATATCTTCTTTTAAGCAGAGGAGAGGATGCAACGGGTGGAAGAGAGAGAGATTCTATTCTTTCCGATGCATTTGAGGCATTGATCGGAGCGATTTATTTAGACGGCGGAATGGATAGAGCGAGAACATTTATTCATACACATCTGTTAAAAGATGTAGAAGATAAATCCTTATTTTATGATGCGAAAACGATTTTGCAGGAGATGGTGCAGGCAGGTCCTGATCCACGTCTTGAGTATGTCCTTACAAGAGAAGCAGGTCCAGACCATAATAAAGAGTTTACCGTTGAGGCCAAAATCGGTGGTAAGACATATGCTATCGGTAAAGGAAAGACAAAAAAGGGAGCAGAGCAGATTGCCGCTTATCAGACGATACTGTTGTTAAAAAAGCGGCGGAGGTAGTATGTATTTAAAAAGTATCGAAATTAATGGATTTAAGTCCTTTGCCAATAAGATCGTGTTTGAGTTTCCACAGGGAATTACAGGTATTGTAGGCCCGAACGGAAGTGGAAAGAGTAATATCGGAGATGCGGTGCGCTGGGTTTTAGGTGAGCAGAGTGCCAGACAGCTTCGAGGTTCGAAGATGGAAGATGTTATTTTCTCCGGTACACAAAGCAGAAGACCGATGGGATTTGCTTATGTGGCGATTACTTTTGAAAATGCAAACCGTATTATTCCTCTTGATTATGAGGAAGTGACGGTGGCAAGACGAGTATATCGTTCTGGAGAGAGTGAGTATCTCATTAACGGAAGTTCCTGCCGAAGAAGAGATATCGTGGAGCTTTTTTACGATACCGGTATTGGTAAAGAGGGCTATTCGATTATCGGACAGGGCCAGGTGGAAAAAATCTTAAGTGGCAAGATTGAAGACAGCCGAGAATTATTTGATGAGGCAGCTGGAATTGCCAAATATAAAAAGAATCGTACGGTTACTGAGAAATCCTTAGAGCAGGAACGCCAGAACTTAGAGCGTGTTACCGACATTCTGGCTGAGCTTGAAAAACAGGTCGGTCCGTTAGAAAAACAAAGTGCGAAGGCAAAGGAATATTTAAAACTTCGTGATGAAGAAAAAGATATTGATATTCATCTTTTCCTTTATGATTATGAACGACTGAAAAAAGAGCAGGAGGAAAATGAGCGCCAGTACAAAATCGTTTCCGGAGATTTAGAGGATACGAGAAAGACATACGAAAAGATTAAGGAAAAGAATGGAAAGCTTCAGGATCAGACGCAGGCAGTCACAGAAAGTCTTGAGACAAAGGAATCAGAAAAAGAAGAGCTTCGCCGGAAAAAAGAGACGAAAGATAATGAGATTCTTTTACTTTCTCATAAAGTAGAATCGAACACTCTTTTAATTACACATTATGAAGAGTTAGAAAAACAGAGTGATGAAGAAAAAGACACAAAAACAGCGGAAATCGAGGTATTAAAAAAAGAAACTGTTCAAAAAAAACAGGAAATCAGTGACGGACAAAAGAAGTTAGAAGAGTTAGAAGAGTCCATTCTTACAAGAAGAAAAGAACAGGAATCTTGCGAGAAGAAGATTTCCGGGGAGAATGACCGTCTCTTTTCGATTATGAACACCAGTTCTGACACAAAGGAAAAACTGAGCCGTTATGCGGCAATGGAAGAACAGTTGGAGATTCGTAATGCTGAGTATAACAGTCGCTATATTTCTTTTAACTCCGAATTAAAGGAATATAACGAAACAGCGGAAGAACTGCTCAAACAGCAGGATGAAGCAAAAGAGGCCTTTGAAAAGCAGGAAAATCTATATCAGGAACTTGAGAAAAGGGAAGAACATCTTCAGGAAAAAGAACAGAAATATCAGGACGAGATGGGGAACTTAAATCAAGAATACCTTCGTACGAAGTCCCGCTATGAGACATTGATGAACATTACGGAGCGCTATGATGGGTATAATCAGTCTATCCGCCGTATCATGGAACAAAAGAATGTCAATCCAGGCATCATCGGTGTAGTAGCGGATATTTTAGCACTTCCGGAAAAGTACGAGACCGCCATTGAAATTGCGCTTGGTGGGGCGTTACAGAACATTGTTACTGAGGATAATGAGACTGCTAAAAAGATGATTAACTTTTTAAAGAAGAATCGTTTTGGCCGGGCAACCTTTTTACCGCTTACAAATATCCGAAGAAGAAACAGCACAATTTCCCCATCTGTTTTACAAGATGAAGGTGTTATTGGTATTGCCAGTACACTTGTGAAGGTAGAGGAACGTTTTCAGGCGTTAGTAGATTCTTTGCTCGGAAGAACTGTTGTTGTAGATACGGTAGACCATGCTCTTTCTCTTTCGAGAAAGAATAACTTCAGTCTTCGTCTTGTTACACTTGATGGTGAACTGTTAAATCCTGGTGGAGCAATTACTGGTGGAGCGTTCCGGCATTCTGGCAATCTTCTCGGTCGAAAGCGTGAGACTGAAGAGTGCAAAGATTCTTTAAGAAAGGCGAAGGCTGCCTGGGAAGAGAGAAAGGAAGATCTTTCGGAATTAAAAGCAGGACAGCAGAAATTAGAGGAACAAAAACAGCAAAGGAAGGCCAAACTGGATGCAGCATCGCTTTTACTTCATGACCTGAGTAATCAGATTCCTGATATGGATGCCAAAAAAGAAGAACTTTCTGAAAGAATTACATCATTAAAAGAAGAACATCAGATTTTAAAAGAACAAATTGATGAAATTCGTTCTCAGAAAGAGGCACTGTTAAAAGAACAGGAAGACAATGAACAGATTCATGAGCAGAACAATACGGTACTTGATTCCTTAAAAGAACAACTTTCTGAAATAAGAGCCGAAGTTTCTAAACTGGAATCCGAGAAGAACGAGCAGAGAATTTCGCTTTCAAAAATGCGTCAGGAATTAGATTATCTGCGTAGTAATAAGCAACGTATTGAAAAAGAAATAGAGAATATCAAGAACTCTCTAGAGGAAAATAAAAAAGAAATCAAACGCCTTACCGAAGAAAATATTTCCTATGAGGAAGAACAAAAGACATTGAAAGCAGCTTTGCAGGAGATTACAATACAGATGGATGGAATTTCCACCAATCTCGAAGAATTAAAGCAGCAGCGTTCCACAGCAATGAAAAAGCAGAATCAGATTTTTCAGGAATTAGAGCGTGAGAATGAAAAGCTGTTGATTCTTGAAAAAGAAGCTGCTAAGTTATCTTCTAAGCAAGAGCGCATGAAAGAAGATTTTGAAAGTAAGATTGACTATATGTGGGAAACTTATGAGATTACATATAATCAGGCATTTACTTTGAAGCATTACGAGGTAAAAGCAGAGGAAGCTGCCGAACAGCGTAAACAGAAAAAAGAACTGCAAAGACAGATTAAAGAACTTGGAAATATCAATATCAACGCCATTGAAGAATACAAAGAGGTTGGCGAGAGATACGAGTTCTTACGAGGCCAGTATGATGATATCAAAGAAGCAGAAGCCAAACTTCTAACAATGATTGAGGAATTAAATACTGCCATGAAAGAACAGTTTACAAAGGAATTTGGTAATATTCAGCAGATGTTTACGACGGTTTTCCAAGATTTATTTGAGGGAGGTACTGCTTCTCTTGAACTGATGGATAACGAGAATATTTTAGAATGTGGCATTCGAATTATCGCACAGCCGCCGGGAAAGAAACTGCAAAATATTATGCTGCTTTCTGGTGGAGAGAGAGCGTTGACAGCGATTGCATTATTATTTGCCATTCAGAACTTAAAGCCATCTCCATTCTGTCTTCTTGACGAGATTGAGGCTGCACTTGATGATGCCAATATCGTGCGTTTTTCCAAATATTTAAAGAAACTCTCGAAAGACACACAGTTTATCGTTATCACACATCGAAGAGGAACAATGAATGCGGCAGATGCCCTGTATGGAATCACAATGCAGGAGAAGGGTATTTCCACATTGATTTCTGTTGATTTGATTGACAAAGATTTAAATTAAAAAGGAGTAGTTATGGGAGAAAAGAAAGGATTTTTCAGCCGACTGGTTAGCGGACTGACCAAAACAAGAAAGAACATTGCTTCAGGTCTTGATTCAATTTTTCATGGATTCTCAAAAATTGATGATGATTTCTATGAGGAATTAGAAGAGATTCTGATTATGGGTGACCTGGGTGTAGATACGACAATGAATATTATTGAAGATTTACAGGAAAGGGTAAAAGAGGAACATATTAAAGAGCCTGCTGAGTGTCGTCAGCTTTTAATTGATATTATTAAAAAGCAGATGGAAGTTGATGAGACAGCTTACGAATATGAGAACCGTACTTCAGTCGTTCTTGTGATTGGTGTAAACGGTGTTGGAAAAACAACAACAATTGGAAAGCTTGCTGCACAGCTGAAATCACAGAATAAAAAGGTTATTATGGCAGCAGCGGATACTTTCCGTGCAGCAGCGATTGAGCAGCTTACAGAGTGGTCTAACAGAGCTGGTGTTGACATTATTGCACAGCAGGAAGGTTCTGATCCGGCAGCAGTTATTTATGATGCCTGCCAGGCAGCAAAGTCAAGACATGCAGATGTTCTTTTATGCGATACTGCCGGACGTCTTCATAATAAGAAGAACCTTATGAATGAGCTTTCAAAGATTCGAAGAGTCATTGAAAGAGAATTTCCAGAAGCTTACCTTGAAACATTAATCGTTCTTGACGGAACAACAGGTCAGAATGCTTTAGTGCAGGCAAAACAGTTTAAAGAAGTATCTGATATTTCCGGTATCGTACTTACAAAGCTTGACGGAACAGCCAAAGGTGGTATTGCCATCGCAATTCAGGCAGAGCTTGGAATTCCAGTAAAATATATTGGAATCGGAGAGAAAATCGAAGATTTACAGAAGTTTGATGCTGATTCTTTTGTAAATGCACTCTTTGAAAAACCAGCAGAAGACGAAGAATAAAAAATTGTTAATATATAAAAATTAACAATAATAAATTTTTTGTATATTGACAATAATTATAAGTTCAAACAACTGCAGACAAGAAAAAAGAATGAAAAAAGCTATTCATAATTATATAATTGCGATATAATTATAAAAATGCAAGAAGAATATAATGGAGGAATGCATATAATGATGGAAAAATTATCATTAGACAAGTTCGAAGAAGCGTACGAGCGAGTGCAGGAAGTTGTTCTGCCAACAAACCTTGTACAAAGTGACTTCTTCTCACAGATGACAGGAAACAAAGTTTATTTTAAACCAGAGAATCTTCAGCTCACAGGAGCATACAAGATTCGTGGAGCATATTATAAAATCAGTACATTAAGTGATGAAGAAAAAGCAAAAGGTCTTATCACAGCTTCTGCTGGAAACCATGCACAGGGTGTAGCATATGCCGCAAGAAAGTTTGGTGCACCGGCAATCGTTGTTATGCCTACAACAACACCTTTATTAAAGGTAAACCGTACAAAGGAACTTGGAGCAGAAGTTGTTCTTCATGGTAACGTATACGATGAAGCCTGCGAAAAAGCAAAAGAGTTAGCAGCAGAACATGGATATACTTTTGTTCATCCATTCGATGATTTAGAAGTAGCAACTGGTCAGGGTTCTATTGCAATGGAAATTGTAAAAGAACTTCCTACCGTAGATATGATTTTAGTACCAGTTGGCGGTGGTGGACTTTCTACTGGTGTTTCAACTCTTGCTAAGATGTTAAATCCAAAGATTAAAGTCATCGGTGTAGAGCCAGCCGGAGCAAACTGCCTTCAGGAATCTTTAAAAGCAGGACATCCAGTAACATTAAAGGGAGTCAATACAATCGCAGACGGTACTGCTGTAAAGACACCAGGCGAAACTATTTTCCCATATCTCCAGGAGAATTTAGATGATATTATCACCATCGAAGATGACGAGTTAATCGTTGCGTTCCTTGATATTTTAGAGAACCATAAAATGCTTGTTGAAAACTCCGGACTTCTTACAGTAGCTGCTTTAAAACATTTAAAACCAGAAGGAAAGAAAGTTGTTTCTATCTTAAGCGGTGGAAATATGGATATCATCACATTAGCTTCTGTTGTACAAAACGGTCTTATCCAGCGTTCCAGAATCTTTACCGTGTCGGTTTTACTGCCGGATGTACCAGGACAGCTTAATAAAGTATCTAAAGTTATCGCAGATGTACAGGGTAATGTTATCAAGCTTGAGCACAATCAGTTTGTCAGCGTAAACCGTAACAGTTCTGTAGAGCTTACGATCACAATGGAAGCATTTGGACATGATCATAAGAAGAAAATCATAGATGCCTTACGTGCTGCTGGTTTCAAACCAAAGGAAAGAACAACAAGAGGTGTTTATCAATAGACTCTGTAGTTGTAAAATGCGATCTAAATATCGCCTGTGGGATAAAGGAATCATTGTATAGCAGGAAGAGTTTCCTTATTGTACAACTAAATTCATAATTAAATTATAAAAAGAAAAGATAACATATCTTACAGCCTGTTTCATATATTATAAGAAACAGGCTGTTTTTTTGTGTAAGGAAATTGTATTACAGATAACAAAATCCTCAGGGAATTAAGCGAGAATCCTCGTTAATTCCATTGCTGGATACTTCATTAAGATTTTTGTTTTATAAAAACCTGCTATATGATCAATTTCAAAAAGGGGAAGGAGCATGTATGCCGGGGCATTCTTGAATTTTTATATAGCCGTTTTAGAAAGGAGGAAATAGGTGCAGCAGAAGCTATACCGAGAGGAACTGCTTCAGATTTTTCCACAAAAATTAAGGCAGCGAATAGAAGAAAGCGTAACTTTTAAAAATCTAACAGAAATCCGTCTGCGAGCAGATCTTCCGGTTTTGATTGAGACAACGCAGGAAAACTATTTTTTAAAAAAAGAAGAAGCTGCGGAAAAAAGAAGAGCTATAGCAAAAGAAGAGGATAATTGGATTTTATCGCCGGAACAACTAAAACTTATCTTTGAAAAAATCAGCCAGTATTCTGTTTTTGCTTACACAGAAGAAATCGGGGAAGGATTTATTACTTTAAAAGGAGGACACCGGGCAGGCTTATGTGGCAAATATTATTACAGGGGGGAAGAAAAGCCGCAGATAAAACATATTTCTTCAATCAATCTTCGTGTAGCAAGAGAAGTCATTGGATGCGCAGAGTGCATTGTACCAAAACTTTTTGAAGGAAACACATTTTGTCACACACTTCTAATCTCACCGCCAGGCTGTGGAAAAACAACATATTTGCGGGACATAATCCGCCTGCTTTCTGATGGAACAGGCACAATTACAGGAAAGAATGTAGCTGTTGTAGACGAGCGGAGTGAGATTGGAAACCGCACCCGAGAAGGAATTGGATTTTATTTGGGAAACCGAACAGATTTAATGGATCACTGTCCAAAAGCGGCGGGAATGCTAATGATGCTCCGTACTATGACACCGGAAATTCTTGCCGCGGATGAAATTGGCGGAGAAAAAGATATTAAGGCAATGGCATATGTACGAAATTGTGGCTGTCGTTTATTAATGACAGTACATGGAAATTCGATGCAGGATATTTTTGCACGCCCGGTATTGGGGGAATATTTAAAAAAATATCCTTTTGAACGATATGTATTTTTAAGTAAGAAGGAAGATAGAGAACGAATAATAACGATATATAATCAGGATGGGATACAGAAATGAATAACAAAAAACAGATAATCTATACTTATAAAAGTAAAAGAGCAGCAGAGAAAGTAAGAAAAATAAAAAATCAAAGAAAAGGGAGAAAAAGTTTTATGGTAAAAATATTGGGAGGTAGTCTGGTACTAATTGCAGCCTATCTTTTTGGAATGAAATTGATGGAGCCTGCTGCAGAACATATCCGCCTCTTAGAAGAAGGGGATTTATTATATCGGATTCTTGAATCGGAAATACGTAATACAAGAACGCCGCTGCCTATTTTATTTGGAGAGTTAAGCGACCGTACTAATACCCGCTGGCATAATTTTTTTTTGAGATTTCTATCACATTAACAAAAAATACAGAGGAAAGCTTTTTGACAATCTATGAAAGACTTTTAAAAAAAACATGGAAAGAAAAGTTTTCAAAAGAAGAACAAAATTTATTCTTAAATGCTGGAAGAAATCTTTTGTCCGATGATATGGAGTATCAGAGGGAAGAGATAAAGCAGCTTTCCACATATTTAAATGAGAAAATTTTGCAGATGAAAAAAGAATATACAAATAAGAAGAAAGTAGTCCTCATTTCATGTCTTTGTATGGGGGCATTGGCAGTAATTTTGCTTTTTTAAAAGAAACAGGTAGCGTGAAAAAGGAGAGAAAGATGACAATTGAATTAATTTTTAAAATTGCAGCGGTAGGAATTCTTGTCACAATACTTGGCCAGGTACTAAAACATTCAGGACGGGAAGAACAGGCATTTCTTGTTTCTCTGGCAGGTCTTTTTATTGTGCTTTCCTGGATTATTCCCTGCATCAGTGAACTTTTTACAGAGATATACAGCCTTTTTCAATTATAGGAGAGGATAGGATGCTTGTTTTTAAAATTGCACTGATAGGAATTGCAGGAGCAATGCTTGCAATGGTTACAAAACAATTTAAACCAGAATATAGTACACTTGTTCTTTTGGCAGTCTGTTTATTCCTGATTGGATATCTGACTTCTAATTTGAAAGAAGTTTTAAATTTTGTACAGACATTGCAAAAGAGAATTCCGATAAGTAGTATGTATATTAAAATACTATTAAAATTACTTGCTATTGCTTATATATGCCAGATTGCGTCTAATTTGTGTGAGGATCTTGGCTATCACTCCATCTCTTTTCAGATAGAAACCATCGGTAAATTATCTATTTTAGTATTAAGTATTCCAATTATCAGTTCCTTACTTGAAACGATCGAACATTTACTTACATGATGATTTTTTATAGAAAAGAAGGCCAGAACGGAAAGTAGGTAAAAAATGGGAAAAAATAAAAAGAAAACTTTTTTATATGTTATAGGATTTCTTACACACTTTCTTTTTCTTTGCTATCTTCATCCACTTACTCTCCAGGCACAGACAAAAAAAGAAGAAATAGATATTACAGCTCTCTCAAAACAAATAGAACAACTTGGAGAAGAAAAGTACCCTGATTTTTCTTCTATCTTTGAAAAAATTCTTTCTATGCAGTTTACAGAAGTCTTTCAGCAAATCGGAGGATGGTTTATAGATATTGCTTTTAGAGAAGTTTTTTCTTCGAAAATACTTATTACAGAGCTTATCGGTGTCATCTTATTTTCGGCGGTATTTTCGAATATCTCTTCTTCCTTTCAACCATATGGAGTATCGGACAGTGGATTTTTTGTTACATATCTCATAACATTTTCTATTATTTTTACTAATTTTACGGCAATGACAACCTTGTTTGAAAATACAGTAATTCTTCTGTCCTCTTTTCTAAAAGTACTGCTTCCTGTGTATACACTGGCAGTTTCTCTTTCTGGAAATCTATCTACAGGTGTTGTATTTTATGAGTATTTTATTATTGTAGTGCTGCTTTTAAACTGGATTTGTATAAAAATTTTTCTTCCGTTGCTACAATATTATCTTCTATTAGAGTTACTAAACCGATTTTCAAAAAAGCAAAATATTTCAAGATTATGTGAGGGCCTTTTTCTTTTTTTATCAAAAGGTGTACAGGTACTTTTTTTTCTCTTTTTTGGATTTCATCTGTTAGAAACAATGATTGCGCCTTCTTTTGATGCGGCAAAAAATAATGTACTAAACAAAATGATCGGATTGATTCCGGGAGCAGGATCTGTTATCCAAAGTGTTACAGGGACGGTACTTGGTTCTTCCCTTGTTATAAAAAATGCATTAGGGGCAGCTGGCATTGTATTCCTTTTTCTCTTTCTTCTTTTGCCTCTTACAAAACTGTTATGTTATGTCTTTTTTTATTTCCTATTGTCTGTTGTGTTAGAGCCGATTGCGGATGAACGTTTTGTAGAGTGTATTAGTGCGGCAGTGAAATGTGGATTGCTGTTAATAAAGGTATTGTGTATGTCTTCTGTTTTATTTATTGTGATTATCGCACTTACCACACTTACCACAAATCATATAGGATAAAGCATTGTGAAAATATAAAAGACCATAAATAAAAGTAGGAGCTGGATGTAATGGAATATATAAAAAGCTGGTTAAAAACAATTTTATATATGAATGTTCTATTATTAATCTGTGATAATTTAATGCAAAAAACAGCATATGAAAAATATTATCGTTTTTTTTCTGGATTTTTGCTTGTAGTGTGTCTGTTAAAACCTGTCATTGATTTTGCAGGAACAGAGCAGTATTTCCAGGTATCTTTTTTGCAGGAAGAATGGAAGAATGAACGAAATCTACTAGGAAATGTAAAAGAATTTCAGGATATGCAAGACGTGCTAAAAAAAGAATATGAGACAGCATATAAAAATCAGATAGAAGAAATTGCAAAGAAAAAGAATATTCAGGTAAAAAAGATTACCTTTTGGTGGGATAACAAAAAAGAACATTTAAAACAGATAGAGATAAGGGGAATCTTGCTAAAAGGGAGCGACAGCACGCTTCATACAACAGACAATCCCTCACATGTAGAAAGTTTAAAAAAGATTTTAATGCAGCTTTATGATTTAGAAGAATCAGATGTTTTTGTAGAGGTGGAGTGAAGATGGATAAAAAAATGCCTAAAAAGATAAGTTTAAAAGACTTTGGGATGGAGAAAATTATTTTAATAGCAATTGCGGGAATCGTTCTTCTTGCTGCTAATTTTTCTGAATGGAAAAATTCTTCTTCAAAAACAAGCGAAAAACAAGAAAAATCCATAGAGACAAGTCAGAATGATGCATATGTGGAGGCACTTGAAAATAAATTAGTACATATCCTTGAAAATGTGGATGGTGTAGGAAAAGCAGAAGTGATGATTACCTTAAAATCTTCTAAAGAATCTGTATTAAATAAAGATTTGTCAGAGGAGAAACAAACAGAGGAAGAAAGAAGCGGAGAAACACAAAAAGTAAATAAAAATCAAAAAAAGCAGGAAGAGACGATTCTTTCCGATTCTTCTGGAAATTCTGCCCCTTATGTAATAAAAGAATTAGAGCCGGAAATTTCAGGAATTGTCATTTCCTGTGAAGGAGCGGGAAATAAGGTGGTAGAAGCATCCGTTTTAGAAGCAGTGCAGGTATTGTTTGGAGTTTCGGCAAATCATATTAAAGTGTTAAAAATGGAGGTTGCAAAATGAAGAAAATATTTCAGAAAAATCAGATTGCCATTACGGCATTGGCAATCATGATTGCAGTTGCAGGATATCTGAATTTTACAGAGCAAAATACATCCTCTGATGGAACGAAAAAAACAGCCGGTTCCGTGGAAACAATTGATACGATGGATATTTCAGATGGAGATTCCCTGATAAAGGAAAAAGCTAAGGCTTCAAAAGATGTATCAAAAAGTCTTTCAAAAAATTCATCAGAGAATGCAAAAGAGACGCAGACAGACGTAAGCAGTGAGACCATTGGGGATGCTGTCCTGACACAGGCTCAGGTAAGTGAATATGTAGCGGGTGCCAGAATGGAGAGAGAACAGACACATTCCAAAACCAAAGAGTCCCTTAATGAAATTATTAACAGCACTTCTGTCAGTGAAGATGCAAAGAAAGAAGCGGTAGATAAACTTACTGAACTTGCGGATATTATGGAAAAAGAATCTGCAACGGAACAGCTTTTGGCATCCAAAGGATTTGAAGATGCAGTAGTCTCTATCGGAGAGGACAGTGTAGATGTCGTACTAAATTATGAGGAACTTTCCTCGTCTGACCGAGCACAGATTGAGGATATTGTTACAAGAAAAACAGGATATAGTGTCAGTCAGCTTGTCATAAGTAAAATGCAGACGACAGAAAGTTAAAAGATTTCTGTTGCAAAAACATAGATGTCTGTTATAATTATAGAATAAATCGATATAAAATTGTTTACATTTTTATGTGAGGACTTTCCATGCAGTTTTCCAATATCTGTTAAGAATGTGGGAAATTTCATGGAGAGTTTTCTGTAGACTGTAGACAAAAGGAGGTTTCCATGGGAAAAGAAAAAGATACAAAGATAAATCATACGGTTTATAACATAGAAGACGTAGGACAGGTTCAGATTGCAGATGAAGTAGTTGCAGTTATCGCTGGTCTTGCAGCAACAGAAGTAGAGGGCGTTGCTAAGATGTCCGGTAATATTACCAATGAAATCGTAAGTAAGCTTGGAATGAAGAAGCTTTCCAAAGGTGTAAAAGTAACAATTACTGGTACACAAGTTGATGTGACACTGAATCTTGTACTCAGCTACGGTGTAAGCATCCCAAAAACTTCTCAGGAAGTACAGGACAAGGTAAAGAGCGCGATTGAGACGATGACAGGCCTTACGGTTTCTGAAGTGAATATCCGCATAGCCGGAATCCAGATGGATTATGAATAGACTGACTACAAAGAATACACGGAAGATAACGGAGGTTTGACATATGAAGATGTCTAGAAGAAAAGTAAGAGAGACTATTTTTCTTTTACTGTTTCGCGTAGAATTTAATACGCAGGAAGAATTACAGGAGCAGATAAAATGGTACTTTGAAGAAAGACCGGATATAGAGGGAAAAGACCAGATCTATATCGAGACAAAGATTGGAAGTATCTTAAAACGCCTTCCGGAGATTGATGAGCAGATTCATTCAATCTGTGAGGGCTGGAGACTTGAAAGACTTGGAAAGCCAGAGCTTGCCATTTTGCGTCTTGCAGTTTATGAGATTACAAATGATGCGAATATTCCTACGGGAGTTGCCATTAATGAAGCCGTAGAGCTTGCAAAGATTTATTGCAGCGAGGAAGCTCCTCGTTTTGTAAATGGAGTTCTTGCAAAGCTGGCATAGCGAATAATTCGTGACCTGTACCTGGATAACTGAAGAAGAATGAGGCGGCACGGAACAATATTCTTTGCCGCCTTTTTGATTGGGTATTTATAAATGAAGCATATTTTTTCTGTCACACAGATTAATTCTTATATTCATCGTATTTTTGAAAGCGATTATGCCTTAAAAAAAATATATTTAAAGGGAGAAGTTTCTAACTGCAAATATCATTCTTCCGGCCATATTTATTTTACACTAAAGGATGAAAAGAGTGCACTGCGCTGTGTTATGTTTTCTTCGGACCGCTATAAAGGGCTAACGTTTCATCTCGAAGATGGTCAGCTTATAGAAGCTTGTGGTAATATTTCTGTATATGAACAGACAGGAACATATCAGATGTATGTTCGAAAGATAGAACTCTCCGGAGCTGGAGAATTATATATTCGTTATGAACAGTTAAAGCAGGAATTAGCGCAGAAAGGATATTTTGATTTTGAAAGAAAGAAGCCGTTGCCGCCTTATCCAGAAAAAATTGGGATTGTGACAGCACTTACCGGGGCAGCAATAGAAGATATTAAAAGTATTGCCAAAAGACGAAATCCTTCGGTTCAGCTGTACCTCTATCCGTCAAAAGTACAGGGAGAGGGTGCGGCTGCGCAGATTGCAAGAGGTATTCGGTATTTTGATACAGCAGGGGTTGATATTATTATTATCGGCCGTGGTGGAGGCTCTATCGAAGATTTATGGGCCTTTAATGAGATAGAAGTTGCCGATGCGATTTATTATGCAGACACACCGATCATATCAGGAACCGGACATGAAATTGATATGACAATTGCTGACTACTGTGCAGATGTGCGGGCAGCAACTCCTTCTGCAGCCTGTGAACTGGCTATTCCGGATATGACTTCTTTTTACACAAGAATGCATAACTATCAGGAAGTACTCGGGACACTGCTACAGCAAAAACTGATGCTGATGTATGGGAAGACCGCTTTGTTAGAAAGGCAGCTTGAGGCACAGCGGCCAGATAAAAAGCTGATGAGTCATCAGCTCATTTACGAGCGGTTAGAAGGCAGATTGCAACAGGCAATGCGGGATAAGTATCAAAGCAGACAGCAGCAATTTACAAGATATGTAGACAGGCTTTCTGCCCTGTCCCCAACATCCCGTCTGAGAGGCGGATATGTATTTGCACAAACGAAAGAGGGAAATCCCCTTACTTCTGCCGGGCAGATAGAAAAGGAGAATCCTTTTTTCATTACTTTTTCAGATGGACAGGCTGAGGTAATGCCGGTTTCAGTGAAAAAGAATAAAAAATAAAGAGGTTTGTCATGGCAAAAACAAAATTTTCAATTGAAGGAGCTTTCGAGCAGTTAGAAGACATTATCGAACAGCTTTCTTCCGAAGAAATCAGCCTGTCTGATTCTATGGACTTATATAAAAAGGGAGTGAAGATTTTAGATAAATGCTCTCAGACATTAGATAAAACACAAAAAGAGATAATTATCTTACAGGAGGGACAAAATGATGCCATCCATAAAGGAACAGCTTTCGAAGAAGATTGAGAAGATTGAACAAACAATTGATTTCTATCTTCCAGAAGAAAAAGGATTACAAAAAACAGTACTTTCTGCAATGAATTATAGTGTAAAAGCTGGGGGCAAGCGTCTGCGCCCAATGCTTATGGCAGAGACATATGAGATGTTTGGGGGAGCGGATTCTTCTGTAATCGAGCCTTTTATGGCTGCCATAGAAATGATTCATACGTACTCGTTGATACATGATGATCTTCCAGCACTTGATAATGATGCATTGCGAAGAGGAATGCCTACTGCACATATAAAGTTTGGGGAGGCAATGGCGATATTAGCCGGGGATGCTCTGTTAAACTATGCATTTGAGACAGCAGCAAAAGCTTTTGACGGAACAAACAAAGATATACAGACAGCAAAGGCATTGCAGATTCTTACAAGAAAACCAGGAATTTATGGTATGATTGGCGGACAGACTGTCGATGTAGAACAGGAGAATAAGGCAATCAGTTTTGATACATTAATGTATATCCATAATAATAAGACAGCTGCGCTGATTGAATGTGCGATGATGATCGGAGCAGTACTTGCAGGAGCTTCCGAGAAAGAAGTATCCATGATCGAACAGATTGCCAACAAGGTAGGTATTGCTTTTCAGATAGAAGATGATATTCTCGATGTAGTAAGTACCAGTGAAGAAATTGGAAAACCAGCAGGAAGCGATGAAAAGAACGGAAAAAATACATACGTCTTATTCAAAGGTATAGAGCAATCTAAAAAGGATGCAGAACAATATACAAGAGAAGCGTTACAGATTTTTGATGAATTAGAGTATAAAAATCCTTTTTTACGTGAATTACTTCTATATCTGGTTGGAAGAAAAAATTAAAAATACCATTCGGAGGATGCGTAATGGGACGTTTATTAAATAAAATAAAAGAACCAAATGATATAAAGAGAATTTCTCCAAAGCTTTATCCGATTCTGGCACAAGAAATCAGAGATTTCCTCATAGATCATGTCAGTCAGACTGGCGGGCATCTTGCCTCGAATTTGGGAGCAGTGGAAATTACAATGGCTCTGCATATCTGTCTTCATTTTCCAGAAGATAAGGTAGTATACGATGTGGGGCATCAATCCTATGTTCATAAGTTACTGACAGGAAGAAAAGACGAATTTACTTCTTTAAGACAAAAAGATGGTCTTTGCGGTTTTCCTAAGCGATGTGAGAGTGACTGTGATGTATTTGGCACAGGACACAGTTCTACCTCTATTTCAGCAGCATTAGGGCTGGCTGTAGCAAGAGACTTAGAACAAAAAGAAGAAACCATTGCTGTGGTAATCGGAGATGGCGCTTTATCTGGTGGAATGGCCTACGAAGCCCTGAATAATTTATCAATTCTTCGAAGAGAAAAGAAGAACATGATTATTATCTTAAATGATAATAAAATGTCGATTTCAGAGAATGTTGGGGGAATGAGCCGTTATTTAAACGATTTGCGTTCTAGAAGAAGTTACAGTGAGTTTAAGGAGAATGTAGAAAATGCACTAAATAATATTCCCGGTGTAGGAAAAAGTGTTGCGAGAACATTAAAGAAATCAAAAGATTCCATCAAGCAGCTTTTTATTCCAGGAATGCTATTTGAAAATATGGGGATTACGTATTATGGACTTGTAAACGGCCATGATATTTATGAACTGATTCACGCAATCAATAGAGCGAAACAGCACGAAGGCCCTATTTTGATTCATGCGATTACCCGAAAGGGAATGGGATATAAGTATGCCGAGAAGAATCCAGAAAAGTTTCATGGAATCGGGCCATTTGATAAAGAGACCGGAGAGGTTTTAGCAAAGAAAACGAAAAAGACCTACACAGATATATTTGCTGAGAGCCTGGTGGAATTAGCCAGGGAGAATAAAAAGGTCGTGGCAATCACAGCGGCTATGCCATCTGGCACAGGTTTAAAAGCTTTTAAAAAGCATTATCCAAAGCGCTTTTTTGATGTTGGTATTGCAGAAGAACATGCTGTTACTTTTGCAGCCGGGCTTGCTGCGCAGGGAATGCGTCCGGTTTTTGCGGTATATTCTTCTTTTTTGCAAAGAGGATATGATCAGGTCCTTCATGATGTATGTATCCAGAAGCTTCCTGTATTTTTTGGCATTGATCGTTCCGGTCTTGTAGGCGCAGATGGAGAGACACATCAGGGAATTTTTGATATTTCTTATTTGAGTCATATTCCAAATATGGTATTGATGGCTCCAAAGAATGAAAAAGAGATGCCAGCAATGATGAAGTTTGCCTTAGAGTATAATGGACCAATCGCTATGAAGTATCCAAGAGGTAGTGTATATGATGGTTTATCTGAATATAATGCTCCGATAGAACTTGGAAAGAGTGAAATGATTTACGAGGGACAGGATGTCGTAATCCTGGCAGTAGGAAATATTATGGAAGAATGTGAAAAAGCAGTGCAGCTTCTTAAAAGTCAGGGATATAATCCGGGGCTTGTAAATGTTCGTTTTATTCGCCCAATGGATGAAGAGATGCTGCATGTACTGTCCAAAAAATATTCACTTATTGTTACTGTAGAAGAGAATCAGTTAATCGGAGGATATGGGCAGATGGTTTCTGCTTTTCTCCATAAAAATGTATGCAAGAATCAGCTTCTTACTCTGGGTATTTCCGATTATTTTGTGGGTCATGCCACTGTGAATGAGCAAAGAGAAGAAGCCGGAATCAATGCGGATTCCATTGTAAAGTCGATAATAGATAGGATGAATTAGAATGAAACAACGTTTGGATGTATTGTTAGTAGAGCAGGGACATGCTGCGTCGAGAGAGAAAGCAAAAGCGATGATCATGTCAGGAGTCGTTTTCGTAAACGGCCAGCGAGAAGATAAGGCCGGAAGCACCTTTGATGAGAAGGCTGCCGCAACTATTGAGATTCACGGTTCTACGCTTCGCTATGTAAGTCGTGGTGGCTTAAAACTGGAGAAAGCTGTAGAACAGTTCGGCTTTTCCTTAAAAGATAAAACCTGTATGGATGTTGGGGCTTCTACTGGAGGATTTACAGACTGTATGCTTCAGAATGGAGCTGTAAAAGTATTTTCTGTTGACGTTGGAAGAGGACAGCTTGATTGGAAACTCAGGAATGATGAACGTGTTGTTTGTATGGAAAAGACAAATATGCGTTATGTGAAACCGGAAGATATTGGAGAACTGGCCGACTTTATTTCTATTGATGTCTCCTTTATTTCTCTTACAAAGATTCTTCCACCAGTAAAGGCGTGTTTAAAAGAGGATGGACAGGTTGTCTGTCTTATTAAACCACAGTTTGAAGCAGGAAGAGAAAAGGTAGGGAAAAAAGGTGTAGTAAGAGACCGACAAGTACATGAAGATGTTATAAAGCAGATTATGGACTTTGCCTTAACACTTGGTTTTTCACTGCTGCATCTTGATTATTCACCGATTAAAGGACCAGAGGGAAATATAGAGTACTTACTGCATTTATTAAACAGACCGGAGGAAAGCCAGATTAGTGATGAGATGATACCGGATGTTGTTGCGGCATCCCATCAGTCGTTGTCTCATCGTGAAGCGGCGAAATAGACAGCATGAATAATTTTTTAATTATTGCAAATAAGCAAAAAGATATTAATCTTGAAATTACAGAACAGATCAAACATCATATTACAAGAATGGGTGCAGTATGTAACGTATATGACCAGTATAACAGAAACGTTACTTCTATAGATATTCCAGAGGGGACACAATGTATTCTTGTTATTGGTGGAGATGGTACCATTTTGGCTGCTGCAAGAATGCTTGTTGGAAATACGATTCCGTTACTTGGAATTAATCTTGGAACACTTGGCTTTCTTGCCGACGTGAATCTTGCTGATCTATCAAAGACATTGGATTTATTATTAAAAGACCAATATCAGGTAGAGAATCGTATCATGCTTACAGCAGAAGTGTATAAGCAGGGGGAAAAAGCGGCAACATATATCGCTCTCAACGACTTTAATATTAACCGTTGTGGAGCTTCGAGAGTTATCGGTTTAAAAGTGGGTATTAATGGCTCAACAATTGACTGCTACCGGGCAGATGGTGTTATTGTTTGTACACCAACTGGTTCTACCGGCTATAACTTGTCTGCTGGCGGCCCGATTATTAATCCAACTTGTAAGAACTTTGTGATTACCCCAATCTGCCCACATTCTCTTACTGCGAGAAGTATTGTACTTGCCAAGGAAGATGTGGTTACGGTGGAAGTAGAACAGATAAGAAGTAATATTAAGGAAGAGGCTATTATTTCCTTTGATGGAAGAGAAGGGTTAAGCATTGTTCCGGGAGATCAGGTAAAGATATATAAATCACAGGAAGTAACACCGTTTATTAAAGCAACGGAAGTCAGCTTTGTGCAGATTTTAAAGGAGAAGCTTTTATAAAAAGAAGTGGAGATAAGAATGAAGGGAAAACGACAGGAAAAAATACTGGAGATTATTCGGACAAATGATATAGAAACACAGGAAGAACTGACCAAAAAATTGTCAGAGGCAGGATTTTCTTCGACGCAGGGGACGATTTCAAGGGATATTCGTGAATTAAAACTCACAAAAGTTACCGGTGCAAATGGAAAACAGAAGTATGCACCGATTCAGACTGAGGATATTCATGTTTCCAGCAAGTATAAAAGAGTATTGTCTGAGGGAATTCTTCACATGGATAATGCAGAAAATATATTAGTAATCAAAACAGTTCCAGGCATGGCAATGGCATGTGCCGCGGCGATTGATTCTATTTCTCTTCATGGAGTACTTGGCTGTATTGCCGGGGACGACACGATTATGTGCGTGGTGAAAGAAACCCCTATGGTGGAGGAAGTTATGAAGGAAATTGACACGATTATGAAGGGACATCGTTAACATCGGAGGGTGCTATGCTCATAAATTTACACGTTAAAAATCTGGCACTTATTGAGGAAACAGAGGTAGATTTTACAGATCATCTCAATATACTTACAGGAGAAACAGGTGCAGGTAAGTCGATTCTCATTGGGTCGATTCAATCTGCGCTTGGTGCGAAAATACCAAAAGATATGATAAGACATGGCTGTGACAGTGCACTTATTGAACTGATATTTCACACAAAAAGCCAGGCAGTCCAAAAAAAGATGGAAGAATTTGAGATTCCATTTGAAGATGGAGAGATTATTATATCAAGGAGGATTACCAATAACAGAGTTATTAATAAGGTAAATGATATCAGTGTTACAATTGGCAGATTAAAAGAACTTTCGCCGCTTCTTCTTGACCTAAGTGGACAGCATGAGAACCAGCTTCTTTTAAAACCGCAGAATCATTTGAAAATTATTGATAGTTATCATCGAAGTGTAATCGCTCCTGTAAAAGAAAAGACCGCTTCCTTATATCATGAGTATCAGGAAATTCAAAAGAAACTTTCCGAACAAAATATGGGAGAGGAACAAAGAATTCGGGAGATGGAATTTTTAAAATATGAAATCCAGGAAATTGAGGAAGCGCAACTTCGCCCTGGAGAAGATGAATCTCTTGAAACGGAGTACCAGAAAGTATCCCATGCAAAAGAAATTCTTTCTGACTGTGCGGCTGTTCATGAAGTGACAGCAGGGCAAAACGGTTGTGCGGGTGATCTCATTGGTTCGGCCGTACAACGGCTTTATACGGTGTCTAATCTTGATGCCGAGGCTAGGGGACTAACAGAGCAGTTGCAGACCATTGATTCTTTGCTGAATGATTTTAACAGAGAACTTTCCAGTTATATTGATTCCATGGAATTTGATGGAGAGCAATTTGCAGAAATAGAGGAACGCTTGAATCTGATTAATCATTTGAAAGCAAAGTATGGAGATTCTATAGAGAAAATACAGAAATATCATGATAACAGTGTTGAAAAATATGAAAAACTTTCCAATTATGAGGAGTATATTTCTGAAATAAAAAGGGAATTATCTAAAGTAAAGGAAAAACTGGATATACAGTGTGAGAGATTGACTGCTTTGCGCAAAGAGGCAGCGATTCCGTTAACAAAATTAATTAAAGAAGCATTGTTAGATCTTAACTTTTTAGATGTTGTCTTTGAAATCGCTTTTGAACAGTCAGAACACTATTCTGCATTAGGAAAGGATAATGTCTGCTTTATGATTTCTACAAACCCAGGACAGGCAGTACGACCGCTTCATGAGATTGCATCTGGTGGTGAGTTGTCCAGAATCATGCTGGCAATCAAGTCTATTTTAGCAGATGAAGAAAATATTGAGACATTGATTTTTGATGAGATAGATACAGGAATCAGTGGAAGAACGGCACAGAAAGTTTCAGAACGACTTGCTTATATTGCAAAAAAAAGACAAGTTATTGCCATCACACATCTGCCGCAGATTGCTGCAATGGCAGATTCGCATTATTTAATCGAAAAAACAAGTGATGCCAATTCGACAATCAGTAATATTTACCCATTATCAGAAGAAGAATCGGTAAAAGAACTTGCACGAATGTTAGGCGGAGTGAAAATTACAGAAGCCGTTTTACAAAATGCAAGAGAAATGCGTGCTTTGGCAAAACAGTAAAATATGCCTGTTTGAAACAGGAAGATGCCTGCCATACTAAGTGAAAATTTAGATATGGGGGCATTTTTTATGAGGGAAAAATTAAAACAGTTTTACATTGTATTGTTAGTATTTATACTAACTATCATGGGGCAATATGGACACGTTTTACAGACAGAAGCTGTGTTTTCTACACAAAAAGAAACCGTTTCGGCAAAATCTCAGACGGGGAAACGACTAACCGGGCAAAAAAGCGAGGAAAAAGTGTATGCATCAGGGATACCAATCGGAATTTATATAAAAACGGAAGGAATTCTTGTATTAGGACTCCAGAAGATTGACGGGAAAAATTCTCCGGCATCCTGTAAAATAAAAGCAGGGGATTATATTCTGAAACTAAACGCTCAGAATATCACAACAAAGCAGCAATTTATACGCTTATTGCAGAAAAATGGAGAAAAAGAAGTGGTGTTGACACTAAAGCGTAAGAACAAAAAGATAAAGGTGAAAGTACAACCCGTATATTCTGCAAAAAATAAATGTTATCAAATTGGTGTGTGGATTCGAAATGATACGCAGGGAATTGGTACGATTACTTTTATAAGAGAGGATGGGACTTTTGCAGCTCTTGGGCATGGAATTAATGACGGAGATATTGGTGTCCGCTTTTTAATTGAGGGTGGAAGTGCGTATCGAACTAATATATCTTCGATTTTGAAGGGAAAATCAGGAATGCCTGGAGAAATAATCGGCACGATTGATTATAGCCCGCAAAATTATCTTGGAGAGATATATGCGAATACGAACGGAGGAATTTTGGGAAAAATAACAGAAAACAAAAAAGAATTTTTTACAGGTAAAAAAATAAGTATTGCAAAAAAATCAGAAGTGAAAACAGGCAAAGCATATCTTAGAAGCAGTATCAGTGGAAAAAGCAAAGATTATTCCATCGAAATAGAAAAAGTATTCTTTCACGAAAAAAATTCTTTAAAAACGTTAAAAATCAGGGTGACAGATTCCGAACTGATTACTCTTACTGGCGGAATTATTCAGGGACTTAGCGGCAGCCCTATTTTACAAAATGGTAAACTTGTTGGTGCAGTCACCCATGTTTTAATTGATAATCCGCAAATGGGCTATGGAATATTTGCAGAAAGTATGTTAGAATAAAAAAAGTGAATTTTTCAGTAAGAGATATTGCAAAATATAAGAAAATTATAGTAGAACTAGTATGCGTTATGATATTATAACGAAATACAGTGATGAAACAGCAACGACTAGTTAGCAGAACTATTGTAAAAAAACTACAGGACCGATAATGAGGGATTATGAATAGTAAAAGTTTAAGCGATTATTATTATAACCATTCTTTTATGGATGGACTTCGGAAGAAACTACCAAAGCTTCTTCCGAATACATATTGTATAGCGGCAATTGATATTGAACATTTTCGCCTCTTTAATAAGTTGTATGGAAGAAGTTCCGGAGACGAGGTTATCCGCTATATTTGTGCCTGTTTGAAACAGAGTACCATGGAGAATGATGGAATTGATGCCTATTTAGGCGGAGATAATTTTGTTGCTCTTTTGCCAGACAGTGATGAATTACTTTGTAGCATACGGGAAAAAATTATAGAAAAGCTTGGCAAGTGGAATAACACATCTGTATTCTTTCCATTATTTGGTGTATACACGATAGAAGATACCTCGATACAGCCAGAATTAATGTATGATCGTGCCATGCTGGCGCGCTCTCATGCAGAAGAAGATTATAAATGGCATATCTGTCGTTATACTTTAGAGATGGAATCCTGTTTAGAAGAGGAAGTCTATCTGTTAGCAGAGATAGAGAAGGGCTTGGAAAACGAAGAATTTACATTTTTTGTCCAGCCGCAGTGTAATATTATGACAGGACAGATTGTCGGTGCCGAAGCATTGGTCCGCTGGCAGAAAGAGGATGGAGAGTTCCTTTTACCAGGTGAATTTATTCCAGTATTAGAGAAAAATAAGATGATAGACCGTCTGGACCGTTATATCTGGGAAAAGGTCTGTCAGTGGCTCAGACATTGGATTGACACAGGACATTCTCCGGTTCCAATCTCTATTAATGTATCCCGCATCGACATTTTTTCGATGAATGTCCCGGATTATTTATTTGATTTGATGGAGAAATATCAGATTCCGAAATATTTGATTAAAGTAGAAATTACAGAAAGTGCCTACACAGAGAATAATAACCGGATTGCCAGTGCAGTAAATACATTGCGAAGCAGAGGATTAGTTGTTATGATGGATGACTTTGGCTGTGGATACTCTTCTTTAAATATGTTAGAGAATATACCTGTTGATGTATTAAAACTCGATATGCGTTTCCTTCGTTTTGAGGAGGCGGAACGCAAAAAAAGTGCACATATATTAGAAGCCATCGTAAATATGGCAAGTATGTTACATCTCCCGATTGTTGTTGAAGGAGTAGAAGATGAGAGTCAGGAGAAGTTTGTACAAGGTCTTGGCTATCGCTATACACAGGGATTTTATTATTATAAACCCCTTCCAATTCCTAAATTTGAAGAACTTTTGAGCGACCATAGAAGAATTGATACACAGGGAATTGTTTACAAACAGGTAGAGCCGATGCATATCCGAGAGTTCATTGATTCAAATTTTGTCAGTGACAGTATGCTCAATAATGTACTTGGCCCAGTTGTTTTTTTTGAAGTACAGAGTGGCAAGATAAAGGTAACCCGCGTCAATGAACAGTACTTCCAGATGATTGGAGCAGAACACTTCAAAGAAGACATTCAAAAAGAATTTTTAGCGCGGATTCCAGCAGAAGAACGCAGCCAGTTCAACGAAATGCTCGAAAACTCCTTCCTGAATCCAGTATCCGGTGCAGATGGTATGCTCCATCTCTTAAGAACAGAAACCGATAAACTCACCGTATACATTAAAGTATTCTATATGCAGGAAAAAGAAGAATGGAGACAATATTACTGTTCCTTAATGGATATGACAAAAATATTATAAATAATAAAAAAGCTATTGCAGTGTTCACTATAAACACTGCAATAGCTTTTTATTATTCCTTCTCTCTGGGTTCGGCAGTCACTGACATTCATTCAGCATTTACCTAATGTTCGCCTTCACATACTCTTTGATTGCCTCAAAGCTTTCCTTACTGATAACATGTTCTATCTTACAGGCATCTTTCTCTGCAATTTCGGCAGAAACACCTAATTTTTCTAAACATGATGTAAGTAATTGATGACGCTCATAAATCATATCCGCAATTGCCTTTCCAGATTCTGTAAGATAAATATATCCGGCATCTGTTACAGTGATATGATTCTTCTCGCGAAGATTCTTCATAGCGATACTTACACTTGATTTTTTGAAATCAAGCTGATTAGCGACATCAACGGAACGAACAACAGGAAGTCTTTTACTGAGAACTAAAATAGTCTCTAAATAGTTTTCAGCAGATTCGTTGTTTTTTTCCTTCAAAATAATCACCTCAATAAACGTATAAATTCACTTATTGTTATTAGTATAACATATTAGCGACAATTTTTCAAACAAAGGTATTAAAAAGTTTTATCATTATTAATCCTTTAAAATTAATCCTTTAAAAAGAAAGAGTAAAATGCTACACTGTAACGGGAGATTTATGGCAGATAACCATGAATATAAAAGAGAATATTTATTATAGATACGATTTTGTACATGGGATTGATATAGTCATAAAATTTTGAAGAGAAAGGATGAAAAAGAAAGATTTTATGAAGAAACTATTATACTTTATGAAAGACTACAAAAAAGAAAGTGTTCTGGCTCCTTTATTTAAGATGTTAGAAGCGTTCTTTGAATTATTTGTACCATTGGTTGTTGCATCGATCATTGACGATGGTATTGTTCCAAAAGATTCTGGGCATATCATAAGAATGTGTCTGCTTCTTCTGGTATTAGCAGCAGTGGGATTGACATGTTCTATTACCGCACAGTATTTTGCGGCAAAGTCTGCTGTTGGAGCGGCAACAGGGATTCGTTATGAATTATTTACCCATATTCAGACATTAGGCTATGAGGAGATGGATATGGTAGGAACATCTACATTGATTACTCGTATGACAAGTGATATTAATCAGGTGCAGAACGGAATCAATCTGGTACTTCGTCTGTTCCTGCGGTCTCCATTTATTGTATTTGGTGCGATGATCATGGCATTTACGATTGATGTGAAGGCTGCGATGATTTTTGTTGTGGCAATCATTTTATTGTCTATCGTTGTATTTGGTGTCATGTTTATTACAAAGCCACTTTATAAAAAGGTACAGTCAGGACTCGATACAATTCTTGGAACAACAAGAGAGAATCTTACAGGTGTGCGTGTGATTCGTGCTTTTCATCAGGAACAGGCAGAATATAATAAGTTTTTAGCAGAGAATGAAGAACTTACTTCTTTACAGAAATTTGCTGGAAAAATATCAGGACTTACGAATCCACTGACTTTTATTATTATCAACTTTGCTATTTTGGTATTGATTCATACCGGTGCGGTTCGTGTAAGTCTTGGTACGTTATCACAGGGACAGGTTGTTGCGCTTTATAACTATATGTCCCAGATTCTTGTAGAGCTTATCAAGCTGGCAAACCTCATTATTTCCGTGACAAAAGCGATGGCATGTTTTAATCGTATTCAGGATGTTTTTCATATTGAGCCATCTATGAAAGAAGGAACAAAAACAGTTGCTGCTGCAGGTAATACCACTCCTGCGGTAGAATTTAAAAACGTTTCCTTTACTTACGCCGGAGGCGGAGATCATGCTGTGGAGAATATTTCCTTTAAGGCAATGCCAGGACAGACCATTGGAATTATTGGAGGTACTGGTTCTGGAAAGTCTACACTTGTCAATCTGATTCCAAGATTTTATGACGTGAGTGAGGGAGAGGTAGATATTGCAGGGAAAAATATACAGGATTATACTTATGGATTTTTAAGAAACACAATTTCTGTTGTTCCACAAAAGGCACAGCTTTTTGCCGGAACGATTCGGGATAATTTGACTTTTGGCTGCCCGGATGCGACAGAAGAACAGATAGAAGAGGCACTTGCTATCTCGCAGGCAAAGGAATTTGTTGACACAAAAGAAGGAAGACTTGATGCGAAGATAGAACAGGGCGGTAAAAACCTTTCTGGTGGACAGAGACAGCGCCTTACTTTAGCAAGAGCGTTAGTGCCACAGTCAGATATCCTCATTATGGATGACAGTGCATCTGCCCTTGATTATGCAACAGATGCCAGGCTTCGAAAAGCAATTCAGGATATGAAGAGAAAACCGACTGTATTTATCGTGTCACAGAGAACTTCCTCCATCCAGAATGCTGACATGATTTTAGTGCTTGATGATGGAAAGATAGCAGGGCAGGGAACGCATGAACAGTTACTTAAGTCCTGTAATATTTACCGTGAAATTTATGAGACACAGTTTAAGAAGGAGGAAGCGTAAATGGCACAGCAAAATACAAACGGCAAAAGAAAAAGCACAATAAAAAAAGTGTGGCATTATTTAAAAAACTACCGTTTCCTTCTGATTTTATCGATTCTTATGGCGGCACTTACCGTTGCCGGTACATTATATGTACCAATCCTTGTCGGAGATGCGATTGATTTTATTATTAAAAAAGGACAGGTAAATTTTGCGGCGATTGCAAAAATATTAGAAAAAGGTGCGACAGTTATTTTATTTACGGGAATCACACAGTGGATCATGAATATCTGTAACAACCACATTACATTTCATGTAACAAGAGACATCCGTAATGAGGCAATGAAAAAGATTGAAAAGCTGCCACTTAAATATATTGATGGACACTCTTATGGAGATGTAGTAAGTCGTGTTATTGCCGACGTTGATCAGTTTGCCGATGGGCTTTTAATGGGATTTACCCAGTTTTTTACTGGAGTTGTGACGATTCTCGGTACGCTTGGATTTATTTTTTCCATCCATGTAGGAATTGCTCTTTTGGTTGTCTGTCTGACACCGATTTCTTTATTAGTTGCCCGTTTTATCGCAACTCACACTTACTCTATGTTTAAATTGCAGTCAGAGACAAGAGGAGAGCAGACAGCATTAATTGAGGAAATGATTGAAGGAGAAAAGGTTGTAAAAGCATTTGGCTATGAAAAGAGAGCCGGAGAACGTTTTGCAGCTGTGAATGATAAGTTACAGGGATATTCTTTAAAAGCTATCTTCTTTTCTTCTATTACGAATCCGTCTACCCGTTTTGTCAACAGCCTTGTATATGCAAGCGTGGCATTAAGCGGTGCACTCACTGCCATTGGCGGGGGACTTAGCGTTGGACAGCTTACCTGTCTGTTAAGCTATGCAAATCAGTATACAAAGCCATTTAATGAGATATCTGGTGTAGTTACGGAATTGCAGAACGCATTAGCCTGTGCGGCTCGTATTTTCGAACTCATTGAGGAAACACCGGAAACCGATGATAAGAAAGATGCCCTTGTTCTAGCAAATCCAGAGGGAAATATCGAACTTTCTCATGTAAACTTCTCCTATACCACAGAGAAACGCCTGATTGAAGACTTTAATCTTAATGTGAAAAAAGGACAGCGTATTGCGATTGTCGGACCTACCGGGTGCGGAAAGACAACAATTATTAATCTTTTGATGCGTTTTTATGATGTAAATAAAGGGAAAATCATGGTAGAGGGAACGGATATCCGTGATATTACGAGAGAGAGCCTTAGAACTTCCTACGGTATGGTATTACAGGATACCTGGCTTCGAAGTGGAACAATCCGTGATAATATAACGATGGGACGAGAAGGCTTTAGTGACGAACAGATTATCGCTGCGGCAAAAGAGGCTCATTCCTACAGCTTTATTAAAAAAATGCCAAAGGGACTCGACACATATATTACAGAAGATGGAGCAGGAATGAGTCAGGGGCAGAAACAGCTTCTTTGTATCACAAGAGTAATGCTTGACCTTCCGTCTATGCTGATTCTTGATGAGGCAACTTCCTCCATTGATACCCGTACCGAACAAAAGATTCAGAATGCGTTTGCGAAAATGATGGCCGGACGAACAAGCTTTATCGTAGCACATCGTTTATCTACGATTCAGAATGCGGATGTGATTCTGGTCATGCGAGACGGGCATATTATCGAGCAGGGAAATCACGAGACGTTGTTAAAGCAGAATGGATTCTATGCGAAGCTGTATAACAGCCAGTTTGCAAGTTAGGTAAAATTTGTCTTGTATACTTCTATTAAATTTTATATAATAGGAACTGTGCCACATAGAAAATTGTGGTGGTTACGTAGTGATATTTTTTTACAATAATCAGAAATATGAGGTGATTACATGTTTAAAGTTACAGAAGATATTATTTATGTTGGTGTGAATGATCATGAAGTAGATTTATTTGAGGGTCAGTATGATGTACCGAACGGAATGGCATATAATTCGTATGTTGTTCTTGATGAGAAGGTTGCAGTATTTGATACGGTAGATGCACATTTTAAGGATGAGTGGCTTGCAAATCTGGAGGAGGCTTTTGCGGGAAGAACTCCGGATTACTTAATCGTGCAGCATATGGAACCAGACCATGCGGCTAATATTGCTAACTTTGCTGAAAAGTATCCAGAAGCAAAGATTGTTGGTAATGCAAAGACTTTCCCTATGATGAAGCAGTTCTTTGGAACAGATTTTGCAGACCGTCAGGTTATCGTAAAAGAGGGAGAGACTTTAAGTACAGGTAAGCATAACCTTACTTTTGTTATGGCTCCTATGGTTCACTGGCCAGAAGTTATGATGACTTATGATACAACAGATAAGATTTTCTTCTCTGCAGATGCTTTTGGTAAGTTTGGTGCATTAGATGTAGAGGAAGAGTGGGATTGTGAAGCACGCCGTTATTACATCGGTATCGTTGGCAAATATGGCCCAATGGTACAGAAGTTATTCGGCAAGGTTGGCTCCCTTGAAATTAAGGCAATCTGCCCATTACATGGACCAGTATTAACTGAGAACTTAGAGCATTATCTGAACCTATACAACATCTGGTCTTCCTATCAGGTGGAGACAGAGGGAACAGTAATTGCCTATACTTCTGTTTATGGCAATACAAAAAAGGCTGTAGAACTGTTAGCTGAGAAGTTAAAAGAAGAAGGCTGTCCAAAAGTTGTTGTTACAGATCTTGCTAGAGATGATATGGCAGAAGCTGTAGAAGATGCATTCCGTTACGGAAAGTTAATTCTTGCCACAACGACATATAATGGAGATATTTTCCCATTTATGAAAGAATTCATTAACCATCTGACAGAGAGAAGCTATCAGAACCGTAAGATTGGATTTGTAGAGAATGGAAGCTGGACCCCGATGGCAGCAAAGATTATGAAGGCTGCTTTTGAGAAGAGCAAGAATATTACATTTGCAGATACAACGGTGACAATTCGCTCTGCGGTAGATGAAACAAGCGAAGCGCAGATCGTGGCTCTTGCAAAAGAGATGAAATAGTCGTTTTAGGCAAAGCTGACGAAATAAGAAAGAGAAAAAATCCCTATTTGTGACTTTAGTTGCGGCAGGTTGAATGTTCGCGGAAACGCTTGCATCCAATTTTTGCTTCGAGGTCACAAATAGGGATTCTTTCTCTTTCCTGGTTCTGTCTTTGGCTGTAGCAGAATTACTTATCCTATAAATCACATTCCATACGAGTAATCAGCAGTTCTTTTATGATATCCCGCAAATATACAGAAATCCCCGTATTTTTTTCTGAGAATACATCATCAAATTCTGCAAACCATCGAAGTTCCTTATATTCTCTCTTATACAAAGGAAAAGTCTTTTCATAAGGATAATTCTCTATCTGTATTCCAAAATGTTTCTGCGCTTTTGGAAGCGGCAGGAAGATTCCATCTTTTTTGACATAGCAGGTAGAAGCTTTTGCTGCCCGGCGGTATTGGCGTTCAACGTAGCAGCCGACACTTTTATGAATCGCCCGTTCCTCTTTTGGAAGATAATAATAATTGTGATAGTCTTTGTAAAAATGTTTTAACACGTCCTCAACAAAAGGAAGGGTGATCGTCAGTATGGACAAATCTTTTTTGTCAGAAAAGAGATCTCCTATAGGGGTAGATACCTCTAATGGCTGTGGCAGAGGGAGAGGAAGTCTGCAGGAGATAGCAATGCTGCCATTTCCACGTTCAAACACTTTATTGGCGGGTGCGATTCTCTGTAAAGTGATGTCCTCAAGGAAAATCTGACGATAGGAAAAGAGCGGAAGAAGATATTTCATACCAAGTAAATCATCTTCATTGTGAAGCAGAAGATTATGTAACAAGTCTTCGTCCTTTGACATAAGGTAGTCTTTGTAAACAGCGATAAGCTGTCCGCCATCATATTTGTCTTCTCTATTTAAGCCAAGAAACTGTTCCCAGTCTTTTTGTTTTCCATGTGTCATCTGAAAAAGATTTTGAAAAGGTTTTAAAAACTGGTAAAAATCCAGGGATGGATATTTTTCTATATCACAGGTTAGTTCATTTAAGTCGTAATGCCTCTTTAAATAAGGAATATCAAAGCTGTTGCCGTTAAATGTGACAAGCTGCCAGTCTTTTTTTGATAAAATATTTTGAAAGGCAAGGAGAATCTCTTCTTCACTTGTGCCGTCATCATTAAACCACTGGATGAATTGGAATCCTTCTTCTGCAAAATATCCGCAGCCAATCAGGTATAAGATGGTGTTGTCTCTGGAAAAACCAGTAGTTTCTATATCAAAAAATAAAAAAGATTCTGTCTTTTCGGGAATCTTTTCTTGTGGGAATATTTTATTAATCGTTAACATGATACCTCCAGAATGACATATGTTGTCTCAAAAATTCTTAGTATAATAATGCTATAACCATAGCAGAGAACGTTTTATATGTCAAACACATTTTCGAGAAAGGGGTAAATGCGCTTAAAGTAAAAGAGTTGTAATATGATGGGAATTATGGTATCATGTCAGAAGTCAGAATATAAGTTCTAGAGCGTGTTTGAAAAATGCGTGATGCACATCTTGCAGAAAATATTTTTCAAACACGCTCTAGTAACAATTTTAAAAGAAGGCAGGAAATTCATTTGATTTCATATATTAAGGGAACAGTTGCATATAAGGGGAAGGATTCTGTTGTGATAGAGAATCATGGAATTGGTTACCAGATAAAAGTGCCGTCAAGAGTTCTTGAGGGTGTGAATAGTGGTGAGGAAGCGATGCTTCATACCTATCTATATGTACGAGAAGACCAGTTGGCATTGTTTGGATTCTCTTCGATTCAGGAGTTAGAGACTTTCCAGATTCTGCTTGGAATTTCAGGCATCGGACCGAAAGCCGCATTATCGGTACTTTCCACGATGTCAGTGGAAGATTTGTATTATGCGGTTTTTAGTGAGGATGCGAAGAGTATCGCTAAGACACCGGGTATCGGTCCCAAAGGTGCGAAGAGAATGATCATCGAGCTGAAAGACAAGCTGAATCTAGAAGCTTTAGAGTCAGTTTCAGGGGCAGAGGAAGCAGCGCCACAGAGTTCCTTTACAGAAGGAGACAGCATTGCGGATACTGTACAGGCATTAGTAGCATTAGGCTATTCGAATGGAGAAGCATATCGTGCCGTACATAGTGTGCCGGAAGCAGAGAAGTTAGATGCAGAACAGTTATTAAAAGAAGCATTGAAGAAAGTATTAACATTTTTATAAGGTGATAACATGGACAGAATGATCAGCACAGAGCTGATGGAGGAGGATATTGCGGTAGAAGGCAGCCTCCGGCCACAGAATTTATCAGAATATATAGGACAGGAGAAGGTAAAAAAGAACCTTCGGGTATTTATCGAGGCAGCTAAGATGCGAGGAGAGTCTCTTGACCATGTATTATTATATGGCCCTCCGGGTCTTGGAAAGACAACATTAGCAGGGATTATCGCAAACGAAATGGACAGTAATTTGAAGATTACTTCCGGACCGGCGATTGAGAAGCCAGGAGAAATTGCGGCAGTATTGAATGGACTTTCTGATGGAGATGTTCTCTTTATTGACGAGATTCACCGACTGAACCGGCAGGTGGAGGAAGTTCTTTATCCAGCAATGGAGGATTTTTCTATTGATATTATGATTGGAAAGGGCGCTTCAGCGAAGTCTATACGTTTAGAGCTTCCTCATTTTACATTGGTAGGAGCTACAACAAGAGCAGGAATGCTTACTGCACCGCTTCGAGACCGTTTTGGAGTTGTAAACCGTCTGGAATTTTATACAGATGAAGAATTGAAAGTAATTGTAGAACGCTCAGCAGAACTTCTTGGAGTAAAGATTGATGAGGCTGGTGCAATGGAAGTTGGAAAAAGAAGTCGTGGGACACCAAGACTGGCGAATCGACTGCTTAAGCGGGTAAGGGACTTTGCACAGGTTCGATATGACGGTATGATCACATATGAGGTGGCACAGACAGCACTTAATTTACTTGAGGTTGATTCTATGGGATTAGATGCGACAGACCGCAACCTTTTAGAAGCGATGATTACAAAGTTTATGGGAAAACCGGTGGGTTTAGATACACTAGCAGCAGCAATCGGAGAGGATTCTGGTACAATCGAAGATGTGTATGAGCCGTTTCTTATTCAGAGAGGGCTCATTAAGCGAACACCGAGAGGCCGGGCTTTAACTGCTTTCGCCTATGAACATATGGGATATCCGGTACCGGAGGAGATTTATTAAAAGATTTTGCATCACAGGAGGGTTGATATGGAAGAAAGAAGTGAATTGTCAGTAGTAATTGACGGTAAAGTATATAGACTGTCGGGTGGAAGTGATATCTATCTCCAAAAACTTGCCTCCTATGTTGACGGCAAGATAAGAGAATTAAAAAAACAGCCAGGATATAATAAGCTTTCCACAGAATATCGTGATATTTTGCTGGCACTCAATATTACAGAAGAACTCTTTAAACTTCGGGATGAGATTGAAGTATTTAATCAGGATGGCCGGGACAGAGCTCAGGAGCTTTATGAATTAAAGCAGCGGATTGTCGATAAAGATATGCGGCTTGATGCAGCGAATAAGCTGGTTGCAGATTATAAAGCAAAGGTGAATGAGCTGCAAAAACAGATTATTGGACTGGAGACGAACAATGAATTTCATTAAAAAGAGAAACCTGCCGGAATTACTTGCTCCGGCAGGTTCTTTCGAGCATTTAAAAGCGGCTGTTGCAGCGGGAGCAGATGCGATTTATATGGGTGGTGAAAAGTTTGGTGCCAGAGCGTATGCACATAATTTTTCCAGAGAGGATATGATAGAGGCGCTGCAGTTTGCACATTTTCATGAACGTAAGTTATATCTTACAGTGAACACATTAATGAAAGAGAAAGAGCTTTTTGAAGAATTAGGAGACTTTCTTTTTCCTTATTATGAGAATGGTTTAGACGGTGTTATCGTTCAGGATATTGGTGCTGTTCGATTCATTCGAGAGAATTTCCCTGACTTGGAAATTCACGGAAGCACACAGCTAACGGTGACAGATTTTCGTGGTGCTGTTGCTGCGAAGCGCATGGGAATGACCAGAGTTGTTCCGGCAAGAGAATTATCTTTGGCAGAAATAAAAAGAATAAAAAAAGAAACTGGCCTTGAAGTGGAAGTTTTCGTTCATGGGGCATTGTGTTATTGCTACTCTGGTCAATGTCTTTTAAGCAGTATGTATGGCGGAAGAAGTGGAAATCGCGGCCGCTGTGCCCAGCCTTGCCGACTTCCATATACTCTGATGAATGCTGATGGAATGATATTAAATCCTTCAAAGTATACGAAATATCTTCTTAGTCCAAAGGATTTATGTTCTCTTTCTATGCTGCCGTCTTTAATGGAAATTCCTGTGGATTCTTTAAAGATTGAAGGACGCATGAAAAATGTGGAGTATGTGGCAGGAGTTACAGCAATTTACCGCAAATATTTAGATAAGATTTCTGAAAACTGGGAACAAAGAGCACAATTTCAACCAGAAGAAGAGGATATACATGCCTTAGAAGAATTATACTGTCGCGGCAGTTTTACAGAGGGATATTGGAACAAGCACAATGGGCAGGACATGATGGCAGCTGTTTCTCCCAAAAATACTGGAAGAAAAGTTGGTAAAGTTCTATCTGTCTCTAAAAATAAAGTTCGGATGCATTTTGAAGATACATTACATCCAAAAGATATTTTAGTAATTCCTGTTTCAAAAGATGGGCAGGATGAAGTGATTCTTACAGTCCCTTCTAAAGATGTGGGTACTTCTTTAAAAGGACAGGTGACACTGAACGCTCCGCGCACACAATCTATTAAGCCTGGAATGCCTGTATATCGCAGGAGAAATGAAGAACTTCTTACACACATTGAAAAAAATATTTTAAATGGCGTGATAAAATACCCTGTGACAGGAGATATTACACTAAAAGTTGGCGAACCTTTGATGCTCCAGCTTTTTTGCAGAGAAGAAAGTGTGTTTGTTGAAGGACCGGTTATCGAATGTTCTGAAAAGAGGCCGGTAACGAAGGAAGATATCCTGCGGCAGATGCACAAGACTGGTAATGTACCATTTATACTTACTTCTTTTGAAGTGAATTTAGATGAGGGATGTTTTCTTCCAATGTCTGCTTTAAAAAGAATTCGTCAGGACGGATTTGCTCTTTTAGAGGAAAAATTACGCATCTGCAAAAATAGAGTAGATAATCTGCCAGAAAAAAGAGAATATTTTTATGAGAAGAACTTGTCCTCAAAAGAATTGGATAATCAACAGAATCTAATGAATAAGCGCTATGATTGTCCGAATCAGGCACAACGAGAACTAAACTCAGAGCAGGAAGAGCGAATTGCAAGTGTATATAATATAAAGCAGGCATTTTTATATTGTGAGGATACTTTTTTTGATGGAATCTGTCTTCCATGGGAATTTTTTTCGGAAAAAGAGTTAGAAAATGTGGGCGAAAAGATTAAGACTGCTGGAAAAAGCCTGTATCTTGCACTTCCTCGTGTATTTCGAGGTAATAATGTGCTGGAAGATCAATTAAAAAAGATCTGTTCTCTGTCAATTTGGGATGGAATTTATGCATATACTATAAATGAAATGGAATTTCTTATGCAGTTAGAGGGATGTACTACAAGAGTGATTGCAGGGGCTTCTTTTTATCATTGGAATTCTTCGGCTATACAGGAATCAAATGCGCTCTATGATAATATGACCGTAAGAGAGCTGCCTGTTGAATTGTCGGAAGAAGAAATTTCAGATATGATAAAGGGAATGGATAAAGAACAGCAGCAGACAGTTGACTTTGAATTACTTATTTATGGAAGAATACCGATAATGCAGTCAGCACAGTGCCTTAAAAAGACGTGTGGGCATTGTAATAAAACTTCCGGGCGATTATGGCTTGAGGATAAAAAGAAAAGAAAGCTTTTAGTAACTACACACTGCCTGGATTGTTATAATCTTATTTGGCAGGATAAGCCGAAGAGTCTGATCGGAGAGAATATCAAGGAGGTTTCTTCTCACATAAAGAGACATCGCTTTGATTTATTTGAACTTACTGAAGCAGAAGTATCTTCCATAAAACAAAGATATCTTAAATGGAAAGAACAGCATTTTACAGAAGAACAAAGTAAAGATACTTCAGATTCATACTGGAATTATGGAATAGAGTAGAAAGGTGGGAATGAAAGTATGGTGAGTTTGATTTCAACAGGATCGAATTATATTATTGTCATCATGGGTGTTATTTACGCAATTACCTGTTTTACCGTTTTTCTTCCCTCTACTGAGAAACGACAGGTAAAGCGGATGGACAGGCAGGAATTGTTTATGTTCGTATTTCATTTTATCTGTTATGGTGTATTATTTGCCAAAACTTTGGATACAAAGATTATTTTTTTGTATCTTGCGCAGGTCGTATTTTTTAAGATGCTGATTTTTGTCTATTCACGAGTATATGTAGACTGTTCGCGAATTTTGATGAATCATACCTGTTTCTTGCTTTTGATTGGTTTTGTTATGTTAACACGCCTGTCATTTGATAAAGCAGTAAAGCAGTTTATTATTGCTGCGGCTACTTCATTGATTGTTTTATTTATTCCGTATTTTATGGAAAAGGCTGTCTGGCTCAAAAAGCTGAAATGGATTTATGGCCTCCTTGGACTGATATTTTTATCTAGTGTATTTGTAATTGGTACCTCACAGAATGGAGCAACGAACTGGATTTCTTTGGGACATGGGATTGCTTTGCAGCCTTCGGAATTTGTTAAGATTTCTTTTGTCTTTTTTATTGCAGCGATGCTTACGAAAGCACCGAATTTTAAAACAATGCTTCTTACGAGCATTTTTGCGGCATGCCATGTTATCATATTAATTGGCGAAAAGGATTTAGGTGGAGCATTAATCTATTTTGTTGTATATGTTTTTCTTTGCTATGTCGCTACTGGAAGGGGAATTTATTTATTTGGAGGAATTGGAGCGGGCACTCTTGCGGCAAAGTTAGCGTACATGCTGTTTGCGCATGTGCGGGTTCGTTTTATTGCCTGGAAAGATCCCTGGTCTGTCATTGAGGGCAGCGGATATCAGATTACGCAGTCTTTATTTGCGATTGCCGCGGGAAGTTGGCTTGGGAAAGGACTGACACAGGGCAGGCCAAATGATATTCCCATTGTGGAAAGTGATTTTATTTTCTCTGCAATTACCGAAGAATTCGGAATTTTATTTGCAATTTGTCTGATATTAATTTATTTGGGAGTGTTTATTCATTTCCTAAAAATTGCGATGGACGTGAGGGGTCGCTTTTACAAGCTTTTAGCATATGGATTTTCTATTTGCTTTATTTTTCAGGTGTTTCTTACAATTGGAGGGGTTACTAAGTTTATTCCTTCTACCGGAGTAACACTTCCACTGATCAGTTATGGAGGAAGTTCTGTAGCCAGTACATTAATAATTTTTGCAGTTATGCAGGGCATATTTATCATTGCCTATAAAGAGGATGATGAGAATGAAGAAGAACAAGCAGGGCAGCCGGACGAGAGTGACCGTAAAAAATACGACTGAACGAAGAGAATCTCGCAGGCACGATCAAAAGGAAACCTTATTTTTTGATATAAAGAGCTTATTTACTCCAAGAAGAGGGAAAAAATTAAAAACGAACCGTTATATGCTACAGACAAGTATTATTGTTGTCGCACTTTTTCTGGGGTTAATTGGCTATGTGGTGAAATTTACCTTAAAGGATAGCAGTAGCGTAGCGCAAAGTTCTTATAATAAGAGAAATTCTTCTCTCTCTGACCAGACAAAACGAGGTCAGATTTTAAGTGCGAACCAGAAGATTCTTGCATATTCTGAGAATAATGAAGCTGGAGATGAGATACGGCACTATCCTTACGAAAATATGTTTGCACACATTATTGGATATACCAGTTATGGAAAGGCAGGACTGGAATCTGTTTGTAACAGTGATCTTTTGACATCACACGAAAAACTGATGAAGCAGCTCAGTAACGGTGTTGCCAGCAAGAAAAATATCGGAGATAATGTAATAACGACGTTAGATACCCGTCTGCAAAAGGCCGCTTATGAAGCATTAGAGGACTATAGGGGAGCGGTAGTGGCAATCGAACCCAAAACAGGAAAGGTAAGAGCATTAGTTTCCAAGCCCGATTTTGATCCGAATAAGTTAGATGATATCTGGGATAAGATTACTTCTGATTCTTCAGAAAGCTGCCTCTTAAACAGAGCAACGCAGGGGCTTTACCCGCCAGGTTCCACCTATAAGGTACTGACAGCGCTAGAATACATGGAAGAACATCCGAACTCTTATAAGAACTTTAGTTATGAATGTGACGGACAGACGATTGTTAATAGCGTGCGTATCAGCTGCTATGAAAATGAGGAACATGGTGAAGTTGATTTAGACAGGGCATTTGCAAAATCCTGCAATACTGCTTTTGTCACATTAGGTAGTAAGTTGGACATAAAGAATTTTGTTTCACTAAATAAAAAATGTCTGTTCAATCAGGAGATTCCTTTTGATCTTGCAGTAAAAAAGAGTCGTTTTGAATTAACTCAAAATTCAGGCAAGAGTGAAATCCCACAAACGGTCATTGGACAGGGAAATACGTTGATGACGCCGTTCCACAACGCTCTCCTTATGTGTGCAGTTGCAAACGAAGGCACTTTGATGAAGCCATATGTCGTTGACCATGTAGAAGGAGCAGATGGAACAACGGTAAAAGAAACTATCCCTGAAATTTATGCTGATCTTATGTCAGAAAAAGATGCGAAAAAGCTCCAGAAAATGCTTCGGGAAGTAGTTACCAGTGGTACGGGTTATAACTTAGATACGGATTTATATACTGCCGCAGGAAAGACAGGAACTGCAGAGAATGAGGGCAAATATGCACATGCCTGGTTCGTTGGCTATTCTAATGTAGAAGACCCGGATTTAGTTGTTTGTGTTCTTGTTGAGAACGTCGGCGCTGGAAGTAAGTATGCTGTCCCGATTGCTAAAAGAGTATTTGATTCTTATTACAATAATAATATGAAAGAATATTATAGTCAGAAAACAGATATCGAATCTACACAGACGAATCAATAAATTTTTCTTGACAATATAACAATCAGATGATAATATATAGAAGTTGGTTGCATTAGCTGTGACTAATTTCTATATGCCGCTGTGGCGGAATTGGCAGACGCATACGACTCAAAATCGTACGGGAAACCATATGGGTTCGAGTCCCATCAGCGGCATTTAATATATTTTTTAAAAGAAAGTTGTCTTACTAAAAAGTAGACAGCTTATTTTTTTACTCTATTTTTACTATACTAGAGCATTTTTCAAACACGCTCTAAGACATTTTTTCTTCCCCCAAATAATAAACTCCAAAATCATATCTTCAGAAATGGCAATACACATAGCTTTTTAGTAAAATTCTTTTTATCACAAATTTGTTGTACCTTCTTAAATTGCATGCGTCATCCCCAAATTCTCCCAACCATATTCTGATTAAACTAAATCTAGTCAAAGATAGCCCTCTGAAGGCGAATAAATCCCTATCTGTGACCTCGGAGCAAGAGAAAATACCGAACGAGGTATTTTCCTCGCCACGACTAAAGTCACAGATAGGGATTTATTCGCCTTCAGAGGGCGTCTCTAATGAAATCAAATCAGAATTAAAAATACTTTCTTGTTCCCCACAATCCCGCTTTCTTTAATTCAATATACTGCTGGTAGGCATCTTCTAATATTTGCCGCTCATTAGGGAAGCGAAGCAAATGATATGCTTCGTGGTACTTATAGTAGCCGGAATCTTCAAAATATTCTTCTTTCTGAGGTTTGGAGTAATAGCTGTCCGCCATCATTAAATACCAGTGTACCTGCTTTACAACTACATCGTGTGCGGTATTAAATGTATACTGGCTCTTTCCTACGTACTTTATTGCAGAAGCCTTTACTCCTGTCTCTTCGTGAACTTCTCTTAAGGCAGTTTCTTTATATTCTTCCCCTGCCTCCACTGTTCCTTTTGGAAGAACCCATCCGTCATATCTGTTTTTATAATTCTTATATAACAGAAGTATCTTTCCCCGAAATATTACAACACCACCGCAGCTTGTCGCCTTAATCATTGTTCTATCCTCCTGTGCTGACAATTCTGGTGTGTTCTACACTTACATTAAGTATACCAAATCGACAGAAGGTTTGCAACAGAAGCCTTTTACATGTATTATCAGTTTATTCCTTTAAAAGCTCCTTAATATATTTTTTCATATCATCTATCCGATTTTGGGACAGTAAAAAGGAGAGTGCCTGTAAATGATTATTCATATCATGATTTTGCCTGCGAAGAAGAATATTTTGTTCCTGATATTGTTTGTAAATAAATATTTGTTTTTCAATTCGCTTCTTTTTTTCTTTATTAACCCGAATCTGTTTTAAGATGACTGGAATTTGAGTCACCGCATGCAAAAATAAAAGGCTTAAAACAAATAGAATAAAAAACAAGAGAATCCAGCCGGTCATTCCGAATAATTCAGGTAAAAAGATAAGAAATCCATTTGTACATAATACAGGAAGCAGAATCATTTCCACAAACGTTGTGAGATGAATAAACCGAATATATCTTTTCCATAATAGAGGAAAGAGAAAGTTAAATGCTATTTCGGCAAGGGCAGCAGGTAAAAAGAAAATAAGTATAGTAGATACTTTTTGATTAGGAACATTAATATACGGGGTATAGTGAAGACCGAATAATTTTTCGCAGATTCCTTTCCAGTAAAGAGAACAAATAACAATCTCTAAGATACCATCAAAGAAAACCAGGATAAAAAACAGCGATAATTTTTTTAAGAAAGATTCTTTGGTAAATAAAAAAATTGTGATGAGAAGAGCGAGGTAAAAAAGAAAGCTTCTCATTCCAGACTGTACATTGGCTGTTGCAATTTCATATAGAAAAGGAATAAATAGAAAAAGAAAACTAAAAAGGTAATACATAAATTCTCGAATACGCAAGGGCAGAATCTGCCCAATGGCAAAACTTAATGAGAATCCTATAAAAAGCTGAACGGCTGCTACAATATAAATATAAACTGGTGTAAAATCAAACATTTGGTTTAAAGTCATAAAAAATCCTTTCTTTACCATTTTAATCGTTAGAATTAGAGCGTGTTTGAAAAATCATTCCTGCAATCTGCATACCTCAATCTGCAAAAAGCATTTTTCAAATATATTCCAAGATAAAACATATTCGTTTGCGGTGGTATTATAAAAGATAACGAAGCATTATACGAGATTCAAAAATATTTCCCCGATCTTCCCACTCACAAAATCCATCATAAGATTTTACAATCTCTTCAATGATAGATAATCCAAATCCATGAGAAAGGGAATCTGATTTTGTTGTTTTTCTTGCTAATGAGTTAAAAATCAAGGCTGTTTCCTTTGTATTTTGCATGAAGATAATTAAGAAATCCCCCTTATAATCAATTGATAATTCAATTTTAGGATTTAACGAGGAAGCCATCTGGCAACTTTCTATGGCATTATCAAGTAAATTTGAAAACAGACTAATTAAAACAGAAAAAGAAAAATCATTCTTTTCAGGAAACAAAATCGTATATTCAAAAGAAATATTATGTTGGATACATTCTGATTTTTTGCTTTGTAAAATACCATCAACGATAGAGTTGGTACAGCAAATGATATCGGTATCTTTAAGAGGAATCTGTTCACCAAGTATTTTTTGTGCAGTTGTTAAATCATTTTGCTCTAAAAGTATGTAAAGTTCTTTCAATTTTTGGGTAAAATTATTTTTATGAAGTTTGAGCTGCTTATGAGTAAACTGTTCTATTTCGCGTTGCTGCTTTGAACTTTCTTCTGTAGTTTCTAACGTAGAAAGAGAAGTTCCTGTCCGGTGTTCTCTTAAAGATGCAAGAAAGATATTTAATGGGAAAATAAGAAGAATCGCATAAGAAATCATCATGCATAGGAATGAGCGAGGTGACTTAGCGGAACAAAAATAAAATAGAACCACAGATTCTGAACAGGCAATAAGAATTGAAAGAAAAATCATATCTTTTTTATGCATCATTAAAGCTCTCCTTTCGCTTCTTCATTTGTAAAATACATCCCATCTGCCCATATACATCTGGCAAATGTCTTTTTTAAACTTTCGTAACAAGTTCTGCTGACTGGAACAGAAGTATCGTTTGATAAGATAGCATGGTGACGGTCTAAATTAACGATGTGCCGTCCATTTACGATATAGCTTCGGTGAGATGGACAAAACCAGGGACATAAACGTTCTAAAAGAGAATCCATCTTTTCTGGTGTCTGATAGATTGTATCTGCGGTATGAATATTTGTAGTACGCATAATTCGTTCTAAATATAAAATCTTACTTTGTGCAATACGAATATGCTGCTGCTTTGATTGGATAATCAAATAGTACTGATTTATCTTTGCTATCTGCTGTATGGCCTTTTTTAATGCGGTTGAAAGATAGGTATCTATATCTTTCTTTAAAATATAGTAAATATGTGATGTCTCATAAACAGAGGTAAAATAGTTTGTATAATTTGTAATATATATAATCTGACAGTCTGGATGCCAGGCGTTAATCTGTTTTGATGCCTCAATTCCAGAGGAAACATCAAATTCGATGTCCATAAAGATAATATCAAACAGCTTGTTTTCATTATGAATAGAAAATAGTATATCTTTTATGTGATAAAATACAGAAACTTCCGCTTCAATAGGGCAGCATTGTTTTACTTTTTCTGAGATTTCCTGCGCGGTAATCTCATTGTCATCACAGACAGCAATTGAAATCATAAAATAGTCCTTTCATGTAAAATACATTTTTTATTAAAAAATATATCATTGTTTTTAAATGATGTATATATTATATAATACTTTTTCTTATTTACAAGCAGGGAATATAGAAAATGTGGTTGTTCAAGACATAAAATTTACATTTCGTGCAATAGTACTTGAAAAATATGAGAAAAAACATATAATACAGAATGTACTTTGCATTTTGCATAACCCCGTCGAAAGTGAGTATGTTCTTTGGTTTTTCGCTTTCGACGGGCTTTTCTTTATCATTTTATACTATAGAGATTTCATATTATCGTAAGAAATGAGGTTGTGGATATGAAATATACCGTAAATTTGGGCATATAGATTGCAAGAATATTTTTTCAAACACATATTAAAGATATGTGGAAAGTTCTTTTCGTAGATTTTCCTCTAATCGAATCAGTTTTTCTGTTATTTTTTTAGAAATCACATCGGCCATGGCATATTGATTTAGATATTTATTTAAAGATTTAATTCCCATATTACATCCATCGGTAATAAGGTTAGCCACTGTTTTATCACTTTCATCGATTCCCATTTTGACATTTGTTTTGATAAAAGACATGCCTTTTGCAATCGGATCGGGTTCTTTTTGTTCTTCTTTGTGATAATTAAGCAGGGAATGAATCTCTGATTCTAATTCTTCGTGTGCATTTCTGCTCTTAGTTAGAATCTCACTTAATTTTGTATCTTCAACCTTTTCTAAAATTTCATTAATTGAAGAAATCGCCATCTTTGTTCCTGCATCACATTCTCTTAAAAGTTTTGTAGTATCTGTCAGCTTTTTTGTATCTGATTCCATAGTAATCTCCTTTAAAAAATCTAAAATTTAGTACTCATAGTATGTATAGAAAGAGCGAAAATATTCTGTTTTGTTAATGGAGATACACTAAAAATATTAGATAAGAATTATTCTATAAGTATTTCATGAAAAATGAGTGTAGCGTTTCTTTATTTTATTTCATGCAATGTAATTCGAAACACAAAAAAATAGAAACACAAAATTTACTATAAATCTTGTCTTTCTATTTTATCTGTTTGCATACCGATTGTTCAGATTTTTAGTACTTTCTTAATTTGTGCTGTCAGTTTGGCCGAATCATTTTGTCCTAAATAATTCATACGGTATGTATGTTCCGCAGTTCCTCTATCGACAAAAACTCGTCCGCTAGCTGTATCAATGACTAGTCCGCTGTTTCCAGTGTATATAATCAGATTTTCACCATGACCGGTAAAAGATTCATGAGGGATGAAACTGTACCAGGTACAATGGTAGGAATAATCTTCGAGAATTTCCATAATTCTTCTGTATTCTACAGAACTTGCAGACAAAGAAAAGGACGATATATTCGTGTCATTGTCTGACAGGCTGACAGTCATTGCCGTATCTGTTTCTTGTCGAAGTACTTTGCGAAGAGGCAGCGGCCAGAGCATGATTATGGAAAATATAATAATCATGACTGAGGCAACAACCAAAGTACGTTTTAAATATTTATTCATAAATACCTCCACCCTTTTTATTTTATTATATCGCCTTGTTGTTTTATGGTCAACATACCGATAGACGATTAATGTAGGAAATCAAGAGAATAATGTATAATAATAAAAAAGTGCTGGAAGAAAAAAATCTGTTCGCAAAGAAAAAATTATCTGTCGGAACATCTAAATTTCTGTTATAATTTATAAAAAACTATGATTTACTAAGGAGGAACACAAATGAATCAAGCACAAAAAGCGGCAGAGTATCATCAGAAAGGTTATAACTGTGCGCAAGCAATTGTCTGTGCATTTTGCGATAAGGTAGGCCTTGATGAAAAAACAGCATTTAAAGTGTCAGAAGGATTAGGGCTGGGTGTCAGTGATACTTATGGTACCTGCGGCGCAGTTACTGGTATGGCACTTGTTATGGGTATGGCTAATAGTTGTGGAAATCTTGAAGCACCAACTTCAAAAGCGGCTACTTATCAGAAAGTACGAGAATTAAATGAGATATTCCGTAAGAAAAACGGATCGACAATCTGTCGGGAATTGAAAGGGATGGATACCGGTAAAGTACTTCGTTCCTGTCCTGGCTGTATAGAAGATGCAGCCAACATATTGTCTGAAAAATTAGGCGAATAGTATATTTTTATTAATAAAATTAACTAAAAATAAGCTTTTTTATAATTTTCTCTTGCAAAGCACTTAAATATGTGATACTATTCGAAACGTGACAAGGGTGTCTAAAGTATAACAATTATACTTTAGGCGCCTTTTTTGTTTTCCGGAAGAGCTTTAGTAAATTAAAATGATGAATCATCAGAAAAAAGAGAAGAAAGGACTTATATAAATTATGAATACAGGAGATACAGCTTTTATGATGATCTGTGCTGCTCTCGTCTTTTTTATGACACCAGGGCTTGCATTTTTTTATGGTGGTTTAGTTAGAAGAAAAAATGTTTGTAACACAATTATGGCATGTGTGGCAATTATGGGTCTTTCCGTTGTTATGTGGACACTTTTTGGATACTCTTTATCTTTTGGTGGAAACCATGCAGGAATTATCGGAGATTTTCGCTGGTTTGGATTAAATGGTGTTGGAATGGAAGCAGGACCTTATGCAGATAGTATTCCACATTTGGTATTTTGTGCTTTTCAGATGATGTTTGCAATGATTACGCCAGCACTTATTACTGGTTCCCTGGTAGGACGTATGAAGTTTAAAGCGTTATTTCTTTTTGTAGCAATCTGGTCTGTTATTGTTTACTACCCAATGGCTCATATGGTATGGGGAGATGGCGGCTTTCTTGCGGCAATCGGTTCTGTAGACTTTGCTGGTGGTGATGTTGTACATATCAGTTCAGGTATCAGTGCATTAGTGCTTGCTATTATTCTTGGAAGAAGACGTGGTTATGAACATACAACCTATCGTATTCATAATATTCCATCTGTTGTTCTCGGAGCCTCTCTTCTTTGGTTTGGATGGTTTGGATTCAATGCCGGTAGTGCATTAAAAGCAGATGGCCTGGCTGCACATGCATTTATGACTTCAGCCATTTCTGCGGCAGCAGCATTGTTATCCTGGATGTTTATTGATACAATAAAGAATGGAAAAACGACTTTAGTTGGTGCAGCTACCGGACTTGTTGTTGGACTTGTTGCGATCACTCCAGGTGCAGGTTTTGTTCCAATCTGGTCTTCTTTCATTATCGGTGCACTTGTCAGTCCGATTTGTTACTTTGGTGTTGGATTTATCAAGAAAAAATTAAAAATAGATGATGCGTTGGATGCATTTGGCTGTCATGGTATCGGCGGTATCTGGGGTGGTATTGCCACAGGTATTTTTACACAGAAATCAATTAATCCAGTTGCCAGATGGGATGGACTTATTTTTGGTGATTACCATTTATTTGTAGCACAGATTGTTGGAATTATAATCACGATCGCTGTGGCCGTTGTTGGAACACTTATCTGTGTTGCTATTGTCAGAGTATTTACACCATTACGAGTAAGTGTTAGAGAAGAGCAGGTAGGACTTGATATTTCTGAACATGGTGAAAGTGCATATCCATCTTTCAATGGTCTTGATCAGTAATTTTAGTTATTTAATCGTTCATTTGGTAATTTTGGTAATTATGAAAACAGGAGGACTTAATCATGATGATAAAAGTTGAGGCTTACGTCAGAGAAGATAAATTTGAAGATGTCAAAGCCGCTTTAAATGCAATTGGTGTAAATGGTCTTACCGTATCTCAGGTCATGGGCTGCGGTATCCAGAGAGGTTATAAAGAAATTGTTCGTGGTATGCAGGTAGATATGCAGATGCAGCCAAAAATAAAGTTTGAAATAGTGGTATCTTCCGAAGAATGGGAGGTAAAAACAATTGAGGCAATCGAAAAGGCTGCTTATACAGGAGAGCCGGGAGATGGTAAGATATTTACTTACGAAATCCGTCATGCACAAAAGATTCGTACAAAAGAAACGGGATATGATGCCATTCAGGCAACCGAATAAACAAAAATAATAGAAAATTTAAATATTTGTTTGTGTATTTCACAAAATTAATGCTATAATAAAAGGTGGCTGTCTGAATTAAAGAAGACAGCCGCCTTTTATGCAATAAAAAAATAATAAAATACAAAGACAAGGAGACGAAAATATGAGTGAAGAACGTAAAGAAAACATACAGACAGGCAATCCGTTAGGAGAAGCTTCCGTTGCTTCTTTAATGGTGAAGTTTGCTGTTCCAAGTATTATCGCAATGCTTGTCAGTGCCTTATATAACATTGTTGACCAGTTATTTATTGGACAGGCTGTTGGCACACTTGGCAATGCTGCAACAAATGTTGCCTTTCCGCTTACCACATCCTGTATTGCACTTGCACTGATGTTCGGTATTGGCGGTGCTTCCTGCTTTAATTTAAATATGGGAGGCGGTCATAAAGACCGGGCTGTTTATTTTGTAGGAAATGCCATCATTTGTCTGATAGGCAGCGGTGTAATTTTATTTTTGATTGCAGAATTATTTTTAACTCCGCTTTTAACGGGATTTGGTGCTCCGGAAAATGTCCTTCCCTACGCACAGACCTATGTGCGGATTACAGCGATAGGTTTCCCATTTTTGATTTTGACAACGGGAGGATGTCATCTGATTCGTGCAGACGGTAGTCCCAATATGGCGATGCTCTGTAATTTAATTGGTGCAGTTATTAATACAGTATTAGATGCCATATTTGTTATGGTATTTCACTGGGGAATGGCAGGTGCTGCTTTAGCAACAATTATCGGGCAGATTATTTCAGCGATTATTGTTATTCGTTATTTGCTTCATTTCAAGACCGTTTCTCTGACAAAAGAACATTTCCGTCCGCAGATAGAATATATTAGCAAGACGGCACAGATTGGTATGGCTTCTTTCTTTAATCAGGTTGCCATGATGGTTGTGCAGATTATTATGAATAATTCTCTGACTCACTACGGAGCGGCTTCTGTTTATGGAGACGCGATTCCTTTAGCCTGTGCAGGAATCGTCATTAAGGTAAACCAAATCTTTTTCTCCATTGTTATCGGTCTCTCTCAGGGAAGCCAGCCAGTAGAAAGTTTTAATTATGGAGCAAAGAATTACGACCGTGTGCGTAAGGCATTTAGTCTTGCAGCAACATCAGGAGTTATCATTTCTATTGTTTCTTTTGTACTGTTTCAGATTTTTCCAAGACAGATTCTCGGACTATTTGGAACGGGAGAACCAGAATATTTTGAATTTGGAGTACGTTTCTTTCGAATCTTCTTATTCTTTATCTGGTTAGATGCCTTACAGCCAATTACATCCACATTTTTTACATCAATTGGAAAGCCGGCAAAGGGAATCTTTTTATCTCTTACGAGACAAATCATTTTCTTTATTCCGCTGCTTTTAATTCTGCCGCATTTTATGGGAATAGAAGGATGTATTTACTGTGGACCGATTGCAGACTTTTTAGCAGCAGTTGTTACAATTATCATGGCATTTCTTGAATTTAAAAATATGCCAAAAACAAATGGAGAGTAAAAGGAAATTTTTATAATGATAAAAACAGGGATAAAAGACAGCTATGGCAGAGAGATAAATTATATGCGTATTTCCATTACAGACCGCTGTAATCTTCGCTGTCGTTACTGTATGCCAGACGGAGCTGAATGGATTCCGATGAAAGAGATTCTTACTTATGAGGAGATTACAGAGGTCTGTCAGGAAGCAGTAAAGCTTGGCATCACCCGTTTTAAAATTACGGGAGGGGAACCACTTGTGCGAAGAGGCTGCCCGGAGGTTATTCGCATGATAAAAAATATTCCGGGAACAGAACTTGTCACATTGACAACAAACGGATTATTATTAGGAGAGCAATTAGAAGCTTTATTATCGGCAGGACTTGATGCCGTTAATATCAGTCTTGATACATTGGATATCAAAAAATATGAATGGATTACTGGTTTTGATAAACTTGCTGTTGTCCTTTCTTCTATAGAAAAGGCAGTAGCTTCTGGTATTCCAGTAAAGATTAATGCAGTTTTACAAAAAGGAATGAATGAGGAAGAATGGCTTCCTCTTACGGAACTTGCAAGAAAATTACCGTTAAGCGTTCGTTTTATTGAAATGATGCCGATTGGTTATGGAAATATGTCGGAAAGCATTTCTAATGAGGAGTTAAAAGAAACGATACGAAAACACTATGGAAATTTAACAGAGGATTTCCGAGTATATGGGAATGGTCCGGCAGTATATTACTCTATAGAAGGATTTCAGGGAAATGTCGGATTTATCAGTGCAATGCATGGAAAGTTCTGTAATCTCTGTAATCGTATTCGAATGACTTCAACTGGAGATTTAAAACCCTGCCTGTGCTACGAACAGCGTTGGGCTTTAAAACCTGCTTTGCGAATGGAAAATCCAGAAAAACGACAGGAAGAAATTCAAAATATATTAAGAAAAAGTATTGAAAATAAGCCGCAAATGCATTGTTTTGAAGATACGAGGCAAGTGACAGAAAGCCATCCGATGGGGCAGATCGGGGGTTGAATTGTATCTAATAAGGGACAGTTGGTATATATGCTTTTTATGGGTATCTGTTGCGTCAGAACTCCCTATTCTGCATCTGCCAATAGTTTCTTAATACACGAATAAGTAATTTCATATAAGGATAACAGAACATATTCTGTATGTGCTTCTTCCATCGCCTCTGTCTGTTTTTCTGTCACATAAGTATATGGATAAATACCAAATAAAAATGGAAAGAAAACATATAAAAAGTCTTGAATATCGTGTATCGTCATTTTAGGGAAGAATTTTTCAAGACAGTGAGTTACGGCTGCCATAGAGTTTCCATAAGATTTTTTAAATTCTACAAGATTGTCTAAACGGCTGCGGCTTTCCATATCATAATGATTCATAGATAGTAATTTTAGGAGACATTCTCTTTTTTCTAAAGTATGAGCTAAGGCACTGGCAAATTCATCAACAGTCATCACTTCATATTTTTCGAAAATCTGTCGGATATCGGTTGTCCATAAGTCATACTCCCTCTGAAATAGTGCCAGAAAAATCTCTTCTTTTGTCTGAAAGTAATTATAGATAGAAGTGCGGGTAAAGGTTGTTTCAAGACTAATCTGTTTTAAAGTGATATCTTTAAAGTTCATCGTCGTATATAATTTGGCACAGGCGTTAATAATTTCTTCTTTTCTTGCGTTAGTTAATTGTTCGGAACCTTTTGGCATAATATTCTCTCTTTTCTTTAAAATATATAATTAATTCATTCTTTGCTATAAATGTATGCTTCATTTATATGTGATTTACGATAAATATTCACTTTTTAAGTGATTATATCTAAGTACCGATGATATGTCAATCTATGATGAATATGAGGGCATAGTGTGTTTTTCTCCTGCATATCTTTCTTTTTGTAAAAGTATATGATATAATTTTGAGAACGATTATTAAAATTATTGGGCTAGATTGGCGGATGAGAGGAGAAGTTAATATGGGGAAAATTACCGGAATTTGTATCAGTGAAAAAAGAGGGGTGCAAAAGCATCTCATAACAGAAGCTAATATTGTTTGCGACTGGGGAATCGAGGGCGACGCTCACGGTGGCAAATGGCATCGTCAGATCAGTCTTCTTTCCAAAGAAAAAGTGGATGCCTTTAAAGCCAAAGGTGCAGATATCCATCCCGGTTCTTTTGGTGAAAACTTAATTGTTGAGGGAGTTGATTTTAGTTCTATGCCTGTAGGCACCCGTTTTGTTATCGGAGATGTCGTTCTTGAAATGACCCAGATTGGAAAGGAATGTCATAACCATTGTTTGATTTATAAGACAATGGGGGACTGCATCATGCCAAGAGAAGGCGTATTTGCAGAAGTGATTACAGGTGGGCATATTAAAATCGGTCAGGAAGTTACCTGCATCCCTCCAAAAGCAGACAGACCTTATACAGCAGCAGTAATCACTTTAAGCGATAAGGGAGCTGCCGGATTAAGAGAGGATAAAAGTGGTCCTGCAATCGTAGAAATGTTAAAATCTGCAGGATACGATGTAAAAGAAACTCTTTTACTTGCGGATGAACAAAAGCTTCTTGAAAAAGAACTGATCCGTTTAAGTGATCAGCGCCAGATTAATCTTATTTTTACGACTGGCGGAACTGGATTTTCCAAACGTGACCGGACACCGGAAGCAACTATCGCCGTCTGTGACCGCATGGCAAACGGAATTGCTGAAGCCATTCGTAATTATTCCATGACGATTACCCCTCGTGCCATGTTCAGCCGTGCTGTTTCCGGAATCCGTAACAACACTGTCATTATCAATCTTCCGGGCAGTCCAAAGGCAGTAAAGGAGTCTTTAGAGTTTCTTCTTCCGAATTTAGAACACGGGCTTGGGATTTTGACGAATCGTGAAAATGAATGTGGAGCACCTTCGCTGTGATGCAGAAAATATTACAAAAAAAGGCAAACAGAAATATCATTATTTTTATATGCATGGTTCTCATTGCACTACTGTGCCGTATTTTAGGGAAAATAAGTTTCCAGTATGTTTTAAATGGAATCGTACGAAGCATAATATACATTGGATTATATATCGGATGGGCGATAAGCATCCATAAACGAGTCGTTCAAAAATCAGTGAAAAATACCCTTCTCCTTATATCCGGGTTAATGATTTTCTGGTTTATTATCCGCACTATAAAGTATTTTTTTACAATAGATGCCAACATAGAACGCTATTTGTGGTACAGCTACTATCTGCCTATGCTCTTTATTCCACAGGCAGCACTACAGGCAGCGATTCTTCTTGGACAGCCGGAAGAGTATACTTTACCCAAATGGTCAAAATTAATATATCTTCCTGCCATTTTCTGTTTTTTACTTGTAATATCCAATGATTTTCATCAACGGGTATTTTCTTTTCCTTTAGGAGAAATATGGACAGATAAAGCTTATTGTTATGAAAGCGGCTATTACATCGTACTCCTCTGGGAAATCCTATGTGGGGTATCTGCTTTTATTTTGATGGTTTATAAATGCCGACTATCTCAGAGAAAGAAGTATCTTCCCGTTATAGGAATTTGTATTACTATCATCTATGCCGTTATTCATGCAAGTGGCGTACAGTGGATGCAGGTCATCGGCGGAGATATTACCGCTGTTTTATGTCTGATGTTTGTATGTATATTTGAAAGCTGTATTTACTGTGGCCTAATTCAGACAAATACAGGATATGAACAATTGTTTGAAGTATGTACGATGGGAGCGCAGATCACAGATTTAAAGTATCATGTATGTTATGCTTCTTCTAATGCAATGGAACTATCTAAGACTATAATGAAAGAGTCTGCAAAGAAAGAAGTCGTTGTTGATAAAAAGACCGTAATTAAAGGCAGGCCGATTCAGGGAGGATATGTTTTATGGCAGGAGGACATTAAAGACATCCTGATGCTGTTGGAAAAGATGGAAGAAAACCGGAAAACGATAGAAGAGAGTAACTGCATTGAGCAGGAGAATTATCAGACAAAAGCAAAGATTAATATGCTCCGGGAAAAGAACCGCTTATACGATAAGCTTCAGATGCAAACTGCCGGGCAGATTGAACTATTAAATAACTTGTTATATCAATATGAGGCGGAAACAAATTTGACAGCGAAACGCAGGCTGCTTGCTAAAATCAGTGTAATTGGAACTTACATAAAGCGATGTGGTAACTTAATTTTTATCGAAGAAAGAGCTGAGGTGTCTGATATCGCAGAACTGGAAGCCTGTCTGGAGGAGTCTTTTAGCAGCCTTAGGCTAATGGGAGTTATGTGTGCATTTGCCGCTCCGTCAGGAGCATTTATCTATGTGCGGGATGCCGTCCGTATTTATAACTTTTTTGAAACCGTAATCGAAGCTTGTCTTGATTCCCTTTTATCTGTATGGGTAAAGTTTCGTGTACATAAAGAAAGTCTGATTTTTTGTATGGAAGTAGAAAGCAACGCAAACTTAACCTCATTTTTTGAAATCACCGATACGAGCAGTTACGAGGACGGAGTATGGAGATTTACATTTACTGTGAAGAAAGCAGGTGAAGCGTAATGCAGACATTCTATCTGTCATATAAGCTACTACAGACGATGTTTATGGCCGTAGTATTTCTCAGTCTGATATTTTCTCTTCTTTTACTCTTTCTTCTTTATGAACTTCGACCATATATGTGGAAATGCTATCGAAATTGGAACAGCTTTCTATTCTTCTTTTTATTTCTGCTTTTGAATCATCTGGCATATTCTTTCCATCAGATAAATAATGGTGAAAAATATTATGAATTGCTGCCTGTCCCAATCGTGATACTTTGGTGCATTGTCGGTATTATTGATTTTTTACTTGTTAGAGAGAGTATCCACCTAAAAAAGAAAACGAAAGAGAAGGTTAGTCAAAATTCCATTAAAGAAGCGTTGAACCTTCTTCCGGTAGGAATCTGCTATTTTACTTTGAATGGTACAATAAAGCTCTGTAATTCACAGATGTACCGGCTTTTTAGAACACTTGCTCAAAAAGACCTGCAAAAACTTAGTGAATTACGAGATGCCCTTCACAGCAATATACAAAACGAAGTCATCCGCCTTACAGATAAAAAGGAGATTTATCTTTTTCCTGACGGACGAGCATGGAATTATCAGGAAAGTGAGGTGAAAGACAAAGAGGGAAATGTCTATATAGAAGCCGTTTTTTCAGATGTCACAAAGCAATATCATGAAAAAATAAATCTTACGAGGCAAACAGAAAAGTTAAAAGAAATATCCAGAGAGCTACGATATCTTTCTGATAATGTATTGATTTTGACAAGAGAAAGGGAAGTCCTTGCTGCCAAGACTAAATTGCATGATCAGATGGGAGCGGGATTAACCGCTATCCGACAAAGTTTAGCACAGGAAAATGCAGATTACAGCAATGCGGTGCGATTACTCCGTCAGGCAGTAAATGCGATCTGGAATGATAATCAATATCCTTTAGAAGAGGGAGAATTTGAAAGATTTCTACAGGATGCCCGAACAATCGGTGTAAAGGTTCGCTGCACCGGCTCCTTACCAAAGGAAGAAGAGTATGCTCACATATATATTCTTGCCATGAGGGAATGTCTGACAAACGGAGTATGTCATGCCGGTGCGACAGAGCTTTTTATAACGATGCAAGAAGATAAGGATTGTTATCATATTTGTATTACAAATAATGGGGAAGTTCCGGAAAAAGAAGTTGTTCCAAAAGGCGGCTTATATAATCTTTCACGTCATATATTTGATTATAGTGGGGAAATGCATATACAGTCCATGCCATATTTTGCATTAACAATAACATTTCAAAAAAAGGAGCTAGATCATGAAGAAGGTATTGATTGTAGAGGATCAGAGGATGCCTCGTGAAAACATGGAAAGGATTCTCCTTGATAGTGGCAAATATAAGCTTTGTGCCAGTGTAAACGGAGCAGATGTCGCACTTGCCGTATGCAGGCGGGAGAAAATTGACCTGATTTTAATGGATGTGTGTACTGCCGGTAATAAAGACGGTATTGAAGCGGCAGCAGAAATTAAAGCAGAATTCCCGGACATAAAAATAATTATCGTAACTTCGATGGTAGAAGTCGGATATTTAAAAAGAGCGAGAGAAGCAAAAGCCGACAGCTTCTGGTATAAAGATATCAGTCCGGAAAAACTAATTGATGTTATAGAGGAAACGATGGCAGGTGAACATATCTTCCCAGACAAAACACCTAGCGTAAAGCTGGGTCTTGCTGACAGTTCAGAACTTACTGCTAAAGAAATCGAAGTTCTCCGGCTTGTATGCGAAGGTCTTGAATATAGTGAGATTGCTGAACGAATGCATATATCACAACGAACGGTAAAGTTCCATATTTCTAACATTTTATCAAAAACCGGCTATGCCAATAAAACAAGGCTCGCAATTGCAGTCACCAATAAAAACTTCATTATCCCAAGCAGTCCGGAAAAAAATCCATCCTCTTGGTAAATGGTATTTTGCCCCTGACTTGATGTTACGAATTACTACGTAGCTAACTCCACTCTCGTAATTATAAAATAAGAAAACCTGTACTTAAGGACAGGGTAAAAAATGAGCATATTTGTTATAATTCTCTTAAGAAAACTTTATAGTTTTAAAACGGATACTCTCGCAACTTCATCGAAAAATTAAGAGGAGGGATCACTATGAAAAAAGAGAAAATGAAACAAATATGTAACTATTTCATGAAGGGATTATTGTTATGTGCTTTGGTGTTCGGGTTCTGGTTTATGGCAGATGCCGGGGTGAATGCTATGGAACATGGTATTAATATTGACAGAACCGGTAACGTAGAATTAATTCCTTTAACACAAAAGGATGATGGCACACTAAATTATTTGAATGTAACGAATTCTACAGGGAAAGCAATCAAAGTAACTTTTGAGGATACTACTCCTTCTACTGCCTACAAAAAAGGAGATATATGGGTAGGTAATCATCGTTATCAATGGGGTAACAGCGTACGGAATTTTATTTATATGTATCCTGGACAGAGTATAAAGAGAGCTTGTAAAGTCGAATTTGGTGTGTATGATCGTAAGGCTGAAACGAGCATTACTGTTAAGGCAGAAGTTTTATCGAAAGCACAATATATAAAAACGAAAGAGCAGTCCTTTGCTTATACAAAATCCAAAGCATTAGAAATTCCATTATCCGGTATGCAGTACAGTCTTTATGATGGTATCACCTATGGTATAGAATGTATGGATAAAGATGGTATCAGTGAAGAGGTTAACCCGGGGAAAGATGAACGTTGGTATAAGTTTAATGTTAGCGAAAGAGCTGTAATTAATCCGACATTTGAGCTGGCTGAAAAAGAAAGATGCAACCTTTTTCATCAGAATCAAACATTTATCAAAATATATAATTCTCGTGACGAACTGATGTACAGCGAAGCCGCTACACAGTATAAAGGAGAGAACATATGGAATATGGGTTCAAAAACTTTAACAAGCGGCACATATTATGTACAGATAATCAATAACAGACAGATTTATCATCCGGCAACATTTATGTTTAACCTAAACGGTCACAACTGGATCTCTGCTAACAAAGTTACCTGTTCACAGAGTGCGATCCAGCTTTCCGATATAGGTAAGAAAAAGGTGATCGCACAGACTGTACCGGCAAATTCCGATGATAAGATTGTTTCGGTATATGACCATCTTACCGGAAAGACGTGGGACTGGTATAATTCGAATAAAGTTGATTATGACGGAATTCCATCTTCTGCTACTGCACCGGGCAAACATAAATGGATCACTTTTAAGACTACTAACGGAAAGACATTTACCACTTATGTAATCAGTCCGGCAGAGAAATTGAAAAAGCCTCGGGTAGCTACCGGTTATAATTCTGCAAAGTTCTGGATTGATTATCCAAATAAGCTGCAGACTTCTGTAAGGATTCAGGTTTTAAAGAAAGGAAAATGGACGACAGCAAAAACGATAGGATACTTCTCCTGTGGCAACAGTAATCCAGTGACAATCAAAGGATTAAAACCTCTGACGAATTATAAGTTCCGTGTACAGGCTTATGCAAACGGTATGACAGGAACGCCATCCAATATCGTAACAATGAAGACCGGCTCTAAAGTAAAACCAGCGGTAAAGTCTATAAAAATCGTACAGAGGAAAAAGGTAACCGTTAAGGGCTGGTGGCGCAAACACTGGGTTGGCGGACACATTTCACGTTATGAATGGGTACCACCGTATACCTATACGAAGTATAAAGTAAAAGTAACCTTAAAGAAAAAAGTACCGAAAATCGGCGGTATGTGGGTTGCTACTAATTGGGTAAAGGGAAGTAAAAAGAGTTATACCGTATGGGTCCCTAACGGAGCACAGAAAGGGAAAAAGCTGACGATTAGAATCAGTACAGCATTAGGTAAAGGATATGGTAATGGTGCGGAAGTGAAAAAAGTAATAAGAGTTAAGTAGCCTTCTAGAAATCGCCTTTTCCATTTCCACTATAATAACATAAAAGGAAAAGGCATCTAGAGTCACTTTCCCTATAGAAGAGATTTCATGCACTCGCATGAAATCTCTTCTTTTATTACTTCCTATGTTTAGGCAACCCCAAAAGGTTTATTACTTAATATATGCGTTTTTGTCTTTCATTTTTTCTTTTAATATTTTATTGTAACGTATATACATATCTTCCCAGTCCATGAACAACACATAAAATACTCGTCCATGTTGCTGGCTATCTACAATTCTTCCATGGTCAAGCACAGAAAGGTAAGTTCCGTCAGCCTTTCGAAGATGAAAGTGAATATAATCATTTTCATTGCCGCTGTCAATCTGTTCCCAGATACTTGATTCAATCTGTTGTTGTTCATCTTCTCGAATCAGGTTTCGGAAACTTTTCTTAGTAAGTCTGAATAGTTCATCCATATCTTTGTATCCAGACATGTGAAGGAATTCATTGTTTGCATAAAATAGCTCATCATTTTTTCGGTCAGCTCTGTATATGATAAATGCACCTGGAAGATGTTCCGAAATATCCTTAAATGCGAATCCCAGCTGTTTACGGACACCTGACTGAAGCCCTTCCCTGTAGGCCATACATCCATTTTTTCCATGAAGTTTTATTTCATAAAGTGCTGCATCTGCACAGCGCATGAGCTGTGAATAGCTGGATGCAAATGTTGGATATTCTGCATATCCAAGAGAAATATAGAGTTGCTGACTTTTTCCCATATATGAAAATGTCTTTGGAAGTTTAGTGAATTGCTGCATCTGTTCAGTCACTTCTTTAAAGGTACAATTTGGCAAAAGAATACCGAATTCATCACCACCATTTCTTCCCAGTAATGCATCGGACGGAAAAAAAGCTTTCATGCTGTCTGCAAGACTCTTTAATGCTCTGTCTCCATAACTATGTCCATAGATATCATTGATAAACTTGAAATCATCGATATCAAGGAGCGCAGCCACAAAATGTGTTTGAGGATTTTTAGAAATCATCTTTTCGGCTAACCCATCAAATCCATAGCGGTTATAAATACCTGTAAGAGAATCTGTATGTGCAAGTATTTGAAATTTATTCTTATTTTCTTTTGCCACTAACCATACCCTGGTAAGAATTGACAAAAACAGGATTATAGCAAGGAATATCCCGCTGGTTACTACGATTAATATGTTATTTCGCCATCCACTTTTAGGTGTTACCTCAAATTTCCAGTTCTCGTCTCCGATTGTAAAAGCATAAGAAACAGGATGATCTATTTGACCATCTGACTGATAAACTACTTTATAAGTATCACTCCAGGGTGCCTCTGTTTTTAAAATCCTATATTCATATCCAAAATCGGAAAGTGCATGGATCGAGTCTGAAAAAATGTCCGGAACCCGCAGGATAACGATAGTAAATCCCCAGAAATATTCTTGTTCATTTTTATCTTTCAGGTAGACAGGATTGCGAACTGCAATTCCATAGCTGCCCTGTTTCAATTCGAAGGGACCCTGCGTAATGATTGTATGGTTGTCTCTTGCGTAGCAGGAAATCTTTCCACGGTCTTTATCGTGGATAAGATCAATCTTACCAGCTTCATTTCCAGCAGTCGGATAAATATCTGTCACAATACCATCTGGAGCAAGCTGCACGCTTTCGATAGAATCAGACATAAGATTTCTAGCAATCGTATCAAACTGATGAATCTCTCCATTTTCGCTGATTAGAATCTGTCCCAACGCATTCGTAATTTCAATTCCATCTGTAATTTCATTCTTTATGCGTTCACCATAGGTGGCTGCATTTAATTGTGCTGTTATGTGCCTCTGCTCTCGTTCATGGGTGTCTGTTTTGTATACAATGAAACTAACAAGGCATATGCCCAGTAAAAAAACGATAAGAGGCACAAGTGTTTTTTTCTTCACTTGCTTCACCTCGTTTTATCCATTGAATTTTCATAATAAAGCATTATATCACAGAAGTTGAAAAATAGGATAAATTTTCTACTTCATAATTTAACTTAATTTATTTGATGTCAGAATTTTGATGTGACAAAAGCAGATGGCTGTGATATATTGTAACAATGCCAGAGCGTGTTTGAAAATAAAATAGAATCATATTGGAAATTGACCGCCAAAATAAGCACAGAAAGATTCTGGGAGTATATATAAATAAATGGAGGCAGGATTATGTTAAATAGCAAAGAAAAGAAATCAAATCTTGAGATGTTTATAAAGCTTATAACAGGACATTTTAATAATAAAGAGCAGTTTGAAGAGATGCAAAAATCGGGCAGGGTATATCCATATGCCGAGCATGTTAATACAGTCTGCAATGACAAGATTAAAAATCTTCCAGTGGATTTTCAGGGAAAGTTTCTTGTAGAAGAAAGCTATTATGAAACGAATGGAAAAAAACACGCATCCTCCCATATTTTTTTATTTACAGAGGAAAAGGAAGGGATTTTACTTTCTTCTTATGAAATACCAGCGGGAGCAGATAAAAATACATTTACGTATGATTCCATGCTGCCGGTAGAATATAGTGAATTGAAAAAGTCGGAAAAGTTTACACCGGCATTATATCTTGAAAATGATGGTGTTTGGGAAGGTGGAAGTACAAGCCAGTTTACACCGGTTATGAAGTTTAAATTGTGGGAACGTTTTTCAGAGACAGGTTTGGAAGTAGCTGAGAGCATGGAAGTAAATGGAAAAAGAACGTTTGGATATGATGTCCCGATTCTTTACAAGCGTGCATAAAGAAGTATAAGTTTGACAGTATCGTTGTTCGTATATTATAAACAACAACAAAGTGAATTTGCCCGTATAATAAAGGGAAAAAAACCAATTTATTGCAATTTATCCAGTTGATTTTTTTAATCCAGATACTTTTAAGGAGTCTGGAATTTGCAAAAAGTGAATTTTTTTGATATTATAGAAAAACTGACGCATAAATTTGTTTAAATTCACATTAAAAATCACTTAAATATTAAAATTTAAGCAAATATATGTTTTGTGAAAAATAAACAATAACGAAAGGAAAATGTATGAATAATTTAGCATTAAGTGATGAAATATTGCTAAAAATAGAGAAGCCAGTACGCTATATTGGGAATGAAGTAAACATGGTAAGGAAGGACCCGGAAGGGAAAATAAGGTTTGCGATGTGCTTCCCGGATGTGTACGAAATCGGCATGTCCCATCTTGGGATGAAGATTATTTACGATCAAATGAACCGCAGGGATGATGTATACTGTGAGCGTGTATTTTCACCGTGGGTTGACCTCGATAAAGTCATGCGTGAGGAAAATATACCTCTTTTTGCCTTAGAAAGTCAAGACCCTGTATTTATGTTTGATTTTCTGGCGGTTACGATTCAGTATGAAATGTGCTACACTAATATTTTGCAGATACTTGATTTAAGTCAGATTGGCATTTATGCGAAAGATAGAAGAGAAGATGCTCCATTTGTTATTGGCGGTGGCCCTTGTACTTATAACCCAGAGCCTTTGGCGGATTTCTTTGATATGTTTTATATTGGAGAGAGTGAAACCGTATATTATGACCTTATGGATTTATATAAAGAACATAAGAAGAACGGCGGCAACCGTAAAGAATTTTTAAGAAAGGCTTCCCACATTCCAGGAATTTATGTGCCATCTCTTTATGAGACAACTTATAACGAAGATGGAACAATTGCTTCTTTTGAGCCGCTTTATGAAGATGTTCCAAGAACGATTTTAAAACAGGTGCAGATGGATCTTACGAACACATTTTATCCTGAGAAACAGATTGTTCCATACATTAAGGTAACACAGGACCGCTGTGTTCTTGAAATCCAGCGTGGATGTACAAGAGGCTGTCGTTTCTGTCAGGCGGGAATGATTTATCGTCCATTAAGAGAGCGCTCTCTTCCAATGTTAGAAGAACTTGCTGCTAAGGGAATTAAAGGAACTGGAAATGACGAGATTTCTTTAAGCTCTTTAAGTTCCAGTGATTACAGCCATTTACCGGAACTTTGCAATTATCTGATTGATAACTACCGTTCTAAGAATATTAATATTGCATTACCTTCTCTTCGAATTGATGCTTTTTCATTAGATGTTATGAGTAAAGTACAAGATGTGCGAAAGAGCAGCCTTACTTTTGCACCAGAAGCTGGGACGCAGAGAATGCGTGATGTAATTAATAAGGGACTTACCGAAGAAGTAATTCTTCACGGTGCGATGGAGGCGTTTAAAGGTGGCTGGAGCAAGGTAAAGCTTTACTTTATGATGGGACTTCCTACAGAAACGGAAGAAGATATTAAGGGTATTGCTCATCTTGCAGAGAAAATCGCGATGAATTATTACAGCATGGATGCCGAGTACCGTCATGGACGTATTTCCGTAGGTGCAAGTGCTTCTTTCTTCGTTCCAAAGCCATTTACCCCATTCCAGTGGGCTTCTATGTGTGAGGAGGACGAATACAAAACAAAGGCACATATCGTAAATGATGAATTTAAGATTCAGCATAATCACCGCAGTCTTTCTTTCAAATGGCATGATGCCAAAACGACCGTATTAGAGGGTATCCTTGCCCGTGGTGACCGCCGTATCGGCAAGGTTATTTACGATGTTTATAAAAAAGGCTGTATTTATGATGCCTGGACAGAATTTTTCAACTATGAAGCCTGGATGGAAACAATGGAAGAGAATGGTCTTGACTATCATTTCTACACAACAAGAAAAAGAGAACTTGACGAAATCTTCCCGTGGGATTTCATTGACATTGGTGTAACAAAAGAATTTTTAAAACGTGAATGGAATAACGCAATGGCAGAAAAGGTAACACCAAACTGCCGTCAGAAGTGTTCCGGCTGCGGAGCTGCAAAATTTGGAGGAGGTGTCTGCTATGAAAGTAAGAGTAAAATGGACGAAAACAGGTGTTCTTAAATTTATAGGACATCTCGATGTACAGAGATATTTTCAAAAAGCATTAATGCGTGCAGAACTGCCAGTTTCTTTTTCTAAAGGTATGAGCCCTCATCAAATTATGAGTTTTGCCGCCCCATTAGGACTTGGCATGACCAGTGAAGGCGAATATGCGGATATTTCTTTTGACTGGACTTACAGTAGCGAGGAGATGCTTTCCCGTATCAATGCGGTAATGAATGAGGGGATTTCTGTCCTTGAATTTAAGGAAATTGATGAGAAAGAGAAAAACTGTATGGCAGTAACGGCTGCGGCAGATTATCTTGTGACATTCCGTGAGGGATATTATTACAAAGATGCATTTTTAAAACGCACACAGCCTTTTTCTATGCAGGAAAAAATTCCTATTGTAAAGAAAACAAAACGTTCTGAAAAAGAAGTAGATATCGCTCCGATGATTCTTGATATTCGTGAATATGAATCAGAACCGCTTCTGCCGGGACTTCCATTAAAACAGGAAGGCATTTTTATGAAACTTGTTACCGGCAGTGCAGAGAACTTAAAGCCACAGCTTGTAATGGAAGCTTTTTGTAAATATCTTGGCTATGATTATGACCCGATGGGATTCCAGTATCACCGTTTGGAAACCTATTTGAAAAAAGATGGAGAACTTCAGCCATTAGGTTCTGTCGGCTGGGAAATTACTGAAGAAAAACATCCAGACGAAGAACAGAAAAACTAGAGCGTGTTTGAAAAATAATTTCTGCAATCTTCATGCAGTAATATATGTGTATTTGTTTACGCACAAAACTATGCTGTATTTTGCAATAAATATATGTATAAATTTTATTTTTTATAGCAATGGTAATAAAGCTTTATTTCAAAATGTTACAAGAATATTAAATGAATTAATATTTTTGTTAAAATAGGGTTAACAAAACGCAACAAGTATGTTATAATACATTTCGTAATAGAAATTGGAAAGACGAAAAGGAGGTCTATTATGAAGTGTAAACAGTATAACATCATTGCAACGTTCATCTTTATGTTAAGCTTTCTCTGCCTTTTCCCGCAGAAAGTTTCTGCACAGCAGACAAAATCGAATAATACACAGGCGAGTGTTCAATCACAAGCTTCTATAAGATTAAATAAAGCTGGTTCCGTTGTAGAGCGAGGCCAGAAAGTGAAGTTAAAAGCCAGAATTTCTAACAGCCGTTCTAAAAAGGTTGTATGGAAGTCCAGCAAAAGAAGAGTAGCAACAGTAAACCGTAATGGACAGGTCATTGCAAGAGGCAAGGGAACTGCAGTAATCACAGCGAAGATTGCAGGAACGAATGTATATGCACAGAGCGTTGTAACGGTAAAGAATTACATAACGATGCGTGTAAGAACAACAGGTTACTGTAATTGCAGAAGCTGTGCCGGAAAGTGGGCAGGATGTGCGACCGCCAGTGGAACAAGACCAAAAGAAAAACGTACTATTGCTGTGGACAAGCGTCTTATTCATCTTGGAACAAAGGTTAAGATTGGTAATATTATTTATACTGCCGAAGATACTGGAAGTGCCATCAAAGGTAAACGAATTGATGTTTATTATGCAAGTCACAGAAAAGCTACAGCACATGGTGTAAAATACCAGAAGATTAAAGTATATATTTAAAAATAATCTAATCCTTATACTAACAAAGAGATCGGTGAATGTTATTCATCGGTCTTTTTGTTAGTATAACAGCAATAATACGAAGCAATCGTTCAGCTTTTATATATTTTTCTATATAAAAAAGCTGCCTATGAGACAACTATAATGCATTACAAGTATAATAAATTGAGGTCAGATACATGGAAATAAAGAAAAATAAATTAGTAATCACAGAAAAAGAGGGAGTCATCTGTTATGGATATTTTCAGGATGGAGTTCCCACAGAACTTTACTGTGAGCCTAAAGAACAGCAGAGCATTCTTGGCAACATTTATGCTGCCCGTGTTGAACGTGTTGCCGAAGGGATTCACGGTGCATTTTTAGAAATAGGAGATAACCAGAAATGTTACTATTCCTTATCAGCAGAACAGCCGGTAAAATTATCACCGGGCCATGAGGATAAGCTTTACGGCGGAGATATTATTTTGGTGCAGATCACAAAAGATGCTGTAAAGACAAAGCTTCCAGTAGGAACGGGTAATATCAGTCTGGATGGTAAATATTTTGTATTCACTCTCACAGATAAACGAACTGGCATTTCAAAAAAAATACGAAATACAGTTGAACGGGAACGGTTAGAAACTCTTCTAAAAAAATATACAAGAGAGGAGTATGGTATTATCGTTCGGACAAATGCAGCAGGCGTTTCAGAAGAGACTCTTACAAAGGAATTAGAATTGCTGCAGTTACGTTATGAAGAACTGATGAGAAAGGCAAAGATTGCTGCTGGAAAGACTCTTTTATACAGAGAACCACCTCATTACATTACATTGGGAAAAGAACTTCCGGCAAAAGCACTGGATGAAATTCTTACAGATCATGCAGAAGTTTTTACAGAACTGAAGGAATATTATAAACAGACAAGCGAGTCTGATACAACAAAAATCAGTTTTTATGAAGATACATATTCTTTATATAATTTATATCGTTTTTCCCATTATTATGAAGAAGCTTACGGAAAGTATATCTGGTTAAAATCCGGAGCAAGCCTGGTTATAGAACATACGGAAGCCATGACTGTTATTGATGTAAATACAGGAAGTGTTCTAAAGAAAAAGAAACAGGAAGATACACTTTTTTACCAGATAAACAGAGAGGCAGCAAAAGAAATCGCCAGACAACTCCGATTAAGAAATATCTCTGGTATTATTATGATTGACTTCATCAATATGAAAGATACGGCACAAAAAGAAAAACTGCTCTCTTTATTAGACAGCGAATGTAAAAAGGACCGTGTACACTGTAATGTCATTGACATGACCGCACTTAATCTTGTAGAAATGACCAGAAGTAAGGTAAGAAAGCCTCTTCACGAGCAGATTCGATTCTGCATGAAAAATAATAGAAGCTGATGCGTTTGAAATTTGAGCATCCAGATTACCTTTTAACTTTCTCCATGCTGTTGTTCTTTTAAGGGATTACAAACTTGAATTAAATGCCAAAAGATTTATGCTTGAAAAAAGAAAAATAAAAAAACATTTTAAAAAAAATGCTTGACAATTAAAGAAATGGCTGTTATTATAATAGCCGTATGCCGCACAGTTCGGTATAAGTTTCATAACAGAACACCAAAACTGGCGAGTAATTATTAGGAGGTGCCATATGTACGCTATTATTGCAACAGGTGGTAAACAGTATAAAGTAAGCGAAGGCGACGTAATCAAAGTTGAGAAGCTTGGCGTTGAAGCTGGATCTGCTTATACATTTGACCAGGTTTTAGTAGTAGGCGGAGAAGAGACTAAAGTGGGAGATCCTGTTGTTGCAGGTGCAACAGTAGAAGCTTCTGTAGTTGAAGACGGTAAAGACAAAAAGGTTATCGTTTACAAGTACAAGAGAAAAACAGGCTACCACAAAAAACAGGGTCACAGACAGCCTTATACTAAAGTTAAGATTGAAAAAATTAATGCTTAATTAAGGTTAAGTGAGCAGAACAGACGAGACAGTTTGTTAAACAAAAACTGGTAGAGATATGATTCAGATTACTATCTACAAAAAACCTGATAATCAATATAAAGGATTTCAGGTAATTGGTCATGCTGACAGTGTGGAAGAGGGAGCAGATTTAGTCTGCTGTTCCGTTTCTGTTCTTACGATTAATCTAGTGAATAGTTTAGATACTTTTACGGATGATGAGTTTGAAGTGACAGAACAGGAAGAACTTGGACTTGTTCAGGTTACTTTTAAGAATCCTCTCAGTGACAAAGCATTGTTATTGATGGACTCCTTTGATCTTGGAGTACATTCCATTGAAGAACAGTATGATATCTGGTTAAAAGTTATAACAAGGGAGGTGTAACGACTATGATGAAAATGAACCTTCAATTCTTCGCACATAAGAAAGGTGTTGGTTCCACAAAGAACGGACGTGATTCTGAGTCCAAGAGACTTGGTGCGAAAAGAGCAGACGGACAATTTGTAAAAGCTGGTAACATTCTTTACAGACAGCGTGGTACAAAGATTCATCCAGGCGTTAATGTAGGACGCGGTGGAGATGATACATTATTTGCATTAGTAGATGGTGTAGTACGTTTCGAAAGAAAAGGCAGAGATAAAAAACAGTGCTCTGTACATCCAGTGGCATAGTTAAATCTTGTTTATCAGCGGCTTCAAAACGTTTTGATTTGAAGCCGCTTTTCTTCTATACTCTTAAATTATCTGTAACTATTCAGTTGAATAATTACAAATATTTCACATTAAAATTCAGTTAGCAGAACCATATAAACTTTGGCTGGTTCTGGCAGTTACTTCAAAAATAGAAAGACATAAATTTATATAGATTATTTTATTTATAGAAAGGATGTGTATGTAATGTTTGCAGATCGCGCACGCATCTTTATCCGTTCTGGTAAGGGCGGAGATGGACACGTCAGTTTCCGAAGAGAACTTTATGTACCGGACGGAGGCCCAGATGGCGGAGACGGTGGAAAAGGCGGAGACTTAATATTTGTAGTTGATCCCGGATTAAATACATTAGTTGACTATCGACATAAAAGAAAATATTGCGCTGGTGACGGAAAAGAAGGCTCTAAGAAGAGATGTACTGGAGCAAGCGGAGAAGATATGATTTTAAAAGTACCTGCAGGAACAGTTGTAAAAGATGCAGAGACTGGAAAGGTCATCCTTGATATGGCAAACCGTACAGAACCCGTTGTCCTCTTAAAAGGAGGTCGTGGCGGAAAGGGTAATCAGCACTATGCTACAGCTACCATGCAGGCTCCAAAGTACGCACAGCCAGGTCAGAGAGCCAGGGAACTCTGGGTGGATTTAGAGCTTAAAGTAATTGCTGATGTTGGATTGATTGGATTCCCTAATGTCGGAAAGTCTACACTGCTTTCCCGTGTAACAAACGCAAGACCAAAGATTGCGAATTATCACTTCACCACACTCAATCCAAATCTCGGTGTTGTTGACTTAGCAGAAGGCAACGGTTTCGTTATCGCAGATATTCCTGGTATTATTGAAGGAGCTTCTGAGGGTGTTGGACTTGGTTACCAGTTTTTACGTCACATTGAGCGTACAAAGGTAATGATTCATCTTGTAGATGCAGCTTCTGTTGAAGGCAGAGATCCAATTGAGGACATTAAAGCTATCAATAAAGAATTGGAAGCATATAATCCAGAACTGGCAAAGCGTCCACAGGTAATCGCAGCTAATAAGATGGATGCCATGCCAGAAGAGGACAGAGAAGTGATTATCGAAATGTTAGAAGAGGCATTTGCTGATAAAGACATGAAGATTTTCCCTATTTCCGCAGTAAGCGGACAGGGTGTTAAAGAACTTTTATGGTATGTCAACGACCTGTTAAAAGAATTACCAGAAGAACCAATCGAGTTTGATCAGGAATTCTTCTTTGAACTTCAGGAAGAGGATGAGGAAGAATCTATCGTTGTCAAGATGGAAGAGCCAGGTGTATATAGCGTAGAAGGACCTAAAGTAGAGCGTATGCTTGGATACACAAACTTAGAATCTGAAAAAGGATTTGAATTCTTCCAGAAATTCATGAAAGAGAATGGTGTTTTAAAACGTTTAGAGGAACTTGGAATCGAAGAGGGAGATACTGTAAAGTTATATAACCTCGCATTTGATTATTATAGATAGATAAAAGCTATTCAGAAAGGAATTATTATGACAAGCAAACAGAGAGCTTATTTAAAAAGTCTTGCAATGACAATGGACCCTATTTTCCAGATTGGAAAGGCATCTCTTACTCCAGAAGTAATCGAGGGAATCCGTGAGGCGATTGATAAAAGAGAATTAATCAAAGTATCCGTATTAAAAAACTGTTTTGATGACCCAAGAGAGATTGCAGAAGTTCTTGCAGAAAGAACTCGTTCTCAGGTCGTTCAGGTTATCGGAAAGAAAATCGTTTTATATAAACCAGCAAAGGAAAACAGCAAAATCGTATTACCATAAATAATATAATAGGTAAAAGTCATGGCAGAGCATAAAAAAATAGGTATTATGGGAGGAACTTTTAATCCCATTCATTTTGGACATTTATTGTTGGCAGAGACAGCTTTTCATCAGTTTAACCTTGATGAGATTCTGATCATGCCAACAAAGAATCCTTATTATAAGAAGATTTCTAATTCTGTAACAGAAGAAGACAGGGTGGCAATGGTAGAACTTGCGATAGAAGATAATGTGCATTTTCAGCTTTCTAAAGAAGAACTTAACAGAGAGGGAACAACATATACTGTAGAAACCCTTTCTCATCTGACAGTAAAACATCCCGGTTATGAATATTATTTTATTATGGGTGCAGATTCTCTGTATCATATCGAATCCTGGAAAGATCCAGAAAAGATTTTAGAAATGGCAACCATCGTCGTTGCCGGAAGAGCTGGTACGGGAACTTCTTTAAGCAGCCAGATTGAATATATTGAAAATAAATACGATGCAACGATATATCGTTTAAATTCACCGGTACTCGAGATTTCATCTAATGATATCCGCCGCCGTGTCAGAGATGGAGAAAGTATTCGTTATCTTCTTCCTTCAAAAGTAGTTGATTATATTTATGGACATAATCTTTATCAGCCTGATCCACCAGAAGAAGTACAAAAGGAGAATGAGTAGATATGATGTCAATACAGAAAATAAAAGAAGATTTAAAGAAGAAACTATCTTCTAAAAGATATGAACATACAATGGGAGTAGAATATACGAGCACCTGCCTTGCCATGCGATATGGTGCAGATATCGAAAAAGCCCGCTTAGCAGGGCTGCTCCATGACTGTGCTAAATATCTTTCTTCTGAAGAAAAACTTTCTGAATGTGAGCGATATGGAATTCCTGTTTCTGCTTATGAAAGAAAGAATCCTGAACTTCTTCATGCCAAACTTGGCGCCTGTTTTGCGAATGAATTATACGGCGTAACTGACCCGGAAATTCTTTCTGCTATTATCTGGCACACAACAGGCTGCCCGGAGATGTCCTTACTTGATAAAATCGTATTTATTGCAGACTACATGGAAGCCAATCGTAATCAGGCAGAAGATCTTCCAGAAGTAAGAGCACTTGCCTTTAAAGACTTAGATGCCTGTCTGCGTCTTATTTTGGAGGATACGATTGCCTATCTCGCAAAAAAGAAAAGTGTGACAGACCCTATGACACAGAAAACATTTGATTATTATAAAGAAAACAAGTAATTGTCAACTATCAGACACAATAATATAAAAATTTCTTACTTTAGACAGTGTTTGAAGAATCAATATTCCCGTTTGATAAGACAATTATAATAGATTATAATAAACGGATTATAGTACATGAAAGGATTTATTTATGAACGAATCAAAGAAAATGGCACTTCTTGCTGTAGAGGCATTAGAAGATAAAAAAGCAGAAGACATTACAATTATTGATATTAGTGAAGTATCCGTTCTTGCAGATTACTTTATCATTGCAGATGGTTCTAACCGCAATCAGGTACAGGCTATGGCTGACAGCGCAGAAGAAGCTCTCGGCAGAGCTGGTTACGATGCAAAACAGATTGAGGGATACCAGAGTGCAAACTGGATTCTTATGGACTATAAAGATATTATTGTTCATGTATTTAGTAAGGAAGACCGTGCTTTTTATGATTTAGAGAGAATCTGGAGAGATGGAAAACAGATTACTAAAGAGGATTTACAATAATAATTTGCCACAGGCAAAACAGACGCCCACAAAACGATATATAAGGCATATTTGTGACTTTAGTCGCGACATGTTGAATACTCGCTTAAAGCGCTCCTATCCAACACTTGCTCCGAGGCCGCAAATATGCCTTATATATCGTTTTGTGGGCGTCTGCTTTAAAATTATTATTTATAATAAGGTACCATCAAATAGCAGCCTGCATTTATCTGATTAGACTTCATATTATTACACTTCTTTATCTCATGGATATACTGATAAATATCTGTAAATCCAGAATGATTTAATTCATCTGACATATTCTCTTTGGCGATAGACCATAGGCTGTCTCCAGCTTTAATTTCAACTACTTTATACTGGATATCTGTCGTTGGTTCTTGTGCTTCCACTACACTGTCTCCAAAATATAAAAAGAAAGATATGCAGAGCAGACTTATGATTAAAACTACCCCTGTAATAAAAAATGGGCGTTTCTCACGCAATTCTCTCTGACGCTTTTTCCTTTGCAACTCTGAAAAATCATAAATCCGTGCCGTTGGTTTCATACTTATCTCTTGCATATAATTCCCTCCATACATAATGATAAATGGTTATAAATATTCATATGATAAGACATATGTTCCGAACTAATATTCCGAACATATATTCCGTATGTATGTTTGCATTATACCGAACATTGTTTCGCCTGTCAATAGGAAAAATGATTTTTCGAAAACATTTTCGAAAACACTTGTTTTCTAATCTATCTCATGATACAATTATTTTAAAAATATATGTTTATAAAGGAGAGTGTATTTTGATGAGCTATGGAAAGATAAGTGCAAAGCAGAAAGAGATACTGGAATACATAAAACAGTCCATTTTAAGTCACGGTTATCCGCCGGCAGTTCGTGAAATCTGTGAAGCAGTTCATTTAAAGTCTACTTCTTCTGTACATTCTCATTTAGAGACTTTAGAGAAGAATGGATATATTAGACGCGACCCATCGAAGCCAAGAGCGATTGAGATTATAGACGATAACTTTAATCTTACAAGAAGAGAGCTTGTGAATGTTCCAATCGTTGGCACAGTTACAGCAGGAGAACCAATTCTTGCAATTGAGAACATTCAGGGATATTTTCCAATCATGCCGGAGTTTGTGAATAACAAACAGACCTTTATGTTGAAAGTAAAGGGAGAAAGTATGATTAATGCTGGTATTTTTGATGAAGACTTTATTTTAGTAGAAGAGACTCCAACAGCTTCCGATAATGATATTATTGTAGCATTATTAGACGATTCGGTTACAGTGAAGAGATTTTTCAAAGAAGAAGACCATATCCGTCTTCAGCCAGAGAATGATACAATGGAACCAATTATCGTTCCACAGGATGCTCCATTCTCTATTGTCGGTAAAGTCATTGGATTATATCGTGCATTTAAGTAGGATTTATAAGTCAAATTAATAAACATATGAACTCTCGAATATTTTACTAGAGCGTTTTTGAAAAATGTGCTTTAGAACAAGCTTAAATTATGATTAAGCAGTTTAAGTGCAGTGAAACGAAATATTTTTATATAGTAAAGGATTAGGGAGTTCTATTTATTTAATAACTTGCAATTCATTACAGTTATTCGAAAAATAAAATTCTAATTTTTATCCCAGCAGCCAAAGACAGCCCCTTTGAAGCGCAATAAGCCATATCTGTGGCCTCGGAGCAAGTGTTGTTCTCTTAACGCTCACATTCAACACGCCGCGACTAAAGTCACAGATATGGCTTATTGTGCTTCAAAGGGGCGTTTGACTTGACGTAAACCAGAATTATTTCTCCCTTAATTGTATTTTCCCCGCTGCCATTCGTCTTCTCTGGTCCTCCATCGCCGCATAATGTTTCCGTGTCGTATTGACATCTTTATGACCGAGAACATCGGCAACTAAGTAAATATCTCCCGTTTCCTGATATAGTTGTGTACCATAAGTGCTTCGCAGTTTATGAGGTGTAATTGTTTTTAGAGGGGTTACTGGACGGGCATATTTTTTTACGAGGTTCTCTACTGCACGTACACTGATGCGACGCTTTTGCATAGAGAGGAAGAGTGCGTCTTCGGAGCCTTCTTTTGGGATTATTTTTTCTCGTTCTTCAAGATAGTCAAGAAGTGCCTCTCTGACTTCTTCTCCAAAGTATAGAATAACATCCGCCCCTCCTTTTCGGTGGATTTTCATTCCATTTGTTTCAAAGTCTAAGTTAGATATATCAATTCCAACACATTCTGAGACACGGATTCCTGTCCCGAGCAGGAGAGTGAGGATTGCTAAATCTCTGATTTTTGTTTTATTATGATATTTTTTCTGGGATTTTGTTAGATTATCTCCTTCTTCTACTGCATCTAATAGCTTCGCAATTTCGTCAATTTCTAATCGGACAATGGTGTGTTCATGTTTCTTCGGAAGATTTAACAAGCTTGCTGTATTATTTTTAATAACTTGTTTTCGGTAGAAAAATTTATAAAATGTCCGTATACTGGCTGTTTTTCGCATACGTCCTCGTTCTTCATTAGTATGAACTTTGTTTTCTGCATCCTCATAGAGGCGTAGATAATCTAAATATTCTTCAAGCTGTGTCAGCGTTACCTTGTCAAGAACGGTTACAGGCCAGTTTTTTAAATCACTTTCTTCGATATCAGGATATTTTTCCTGAAGAAAATGAAAAAATATTTTCAAATCATAAGCATAAGCAATTCGTGTCCGAGAAGAAGTCGTTGGTTCAATTCCACGAAAAAATTCTTTACAAAAAGCTGGAAGTCCGGCACAAAGTTCTCTAAGCTTCATTTCATTTTTCATTGTAATCTGCTCATCATAGGTTGGCTGCTGCATAAAAATCACTCCTTTCTTTTTAAACACGCTCTAAATAATTTCCAGAGCATTTTTCAAATATTTTCTGATATACAAATTTTGTATTAAAATATCCCTTTAATTTTGGGGAGGACAATCTGGATTTACAATATCATCAATTACTGCACGAATCATACGAGCCTTTGCTCCAGGATATTGATGATTGATTTCTCCAATAAGATTCTTTACATTTTCCCGCTTTGTCGAACCATCGACCGGGCAGGGACTTTTTACTACTGGAAGATTGTATTCTTTTACAAATCCTTTCACATCTCCTTCATATAAAAAGAGAAGAGGGCGGATTACAGTAAGTCCCGAACGGTCAAGATAGGTAACTGGAGCAAATGTGTGAATTCGCCCTTCAAATAAAAAGGACATCATCATAGATTCTAATAAATCATCTTTATGATGTGCGTAGGCTACTTTATTACAGCCTAATTCTTTTATGGCATCGTTCAATGCACCTTTTCGCATTTTTGCGCAAAGAGAACAGGGATTGCTTTCTTTGCGGACTTGAAAAACTACTTCAGCAATCTGTGTTTTTATAATCTGATATTCTACACCTAGTTTTTTGCAAAATTCCCTGATTTCTTCTAAATTAAGATTATCAAATCCTAAATCTACTGTAACCGCTACAATATCAAATTTATGTGGATAGAAGTTTCGCAAATAGGACAGTGCATAAAGAAGTGTAAGACTGTCCTTTCCGCCAGAGATTCCTACTGCAATTTTATCATTTTCCTTAATCATTCCATAGGCATCGATTGCCTGTCTTGTTAAGCTTAATAATTTCTGTAATTTCATAAAATAATTCCTTCTAATTTTTTATTTATTTTAGCACGAATGTTCTGTACATTCAAATTGGTTTTTTAGAGCATTTTTTACACGCTTTAGAAAAAATATTAGTTTGGCATATAATTCACGCATGCACCAGCCTGCCAAAACATAAGATATATAAATGTAAATATACAGAATCAGACAAGCTAGAGCGTGTTTGAAAAATCATTCTTCTGTATTATTTGACGTAAATCCAATGAAACGGCATACTAGACGTTTAAAAATGATTTTGTTATAATATTTTTCTGATATAAGCCAGAGAAATTTTACATAGAAGTTTCAAATAAATTTATCACCGTACATTATATAGAACTTTGTCAAACAGGGAGGAGGGCACATGAAAAAGCTCATTGAAAATTTTATCATCATTATGGTACTTACTATTGCCATATTATTCTCATATGCTTTAATAGAGAAAAAAATAAGTGGACGCAGCAGTTCGGAATTTATAAATTTCCTCTTCAGTACGCAGGAAAAGGCTTCCAGTAATAAATCTTCTGTTACTTCTAATAAAGGAAACAGCAAAAAAGGAAATAATTCATCCACGCAGTCGGCAGATACTATGAATTATCGTGCTGTCTGGCTCAGTTATTTAGAATTTAACAGCTATCGGAAGTCTGTAAAAAATAATAATGAAAGCAGCTTCCGAAAGTTTTATAAACATATTTTACAACAGATAAAGACTATTGGCTGTAACAGGATTATCGTACAGGTCCGCCCTTTTGGAGATGCTCTTTATGCATCAGATTATTTTCCGTGGGCAGCCTGCATTTCCGGAACACAAGGGAAAGATCCTGGATATGATCCTCTGAAAATCATGACAGAAATGAGTCATAAAGAGGGCGTTTCTATTGAAGCCTGGATTAACCCGTATCGTATCTCCTCCGGTAAGTCTATTCGCAGTCTTTCTAAAACAAATCCCGCCAGAAAATGGTTCTCCGCTCAAGACACAAAAAGAAATGTTTTATCTTATGAAGGCAGTCTTTATTATAATCCTTCTTCAGAGAGTGTAAGAAATCTTATTATACAGGGCGTAAAAGAAATCGTGCAAAATTATAATGTAGATGGCATTCATATGGATGATTATTTTTATCCTTCCTTTACTGAGAAAAATGTAACAACAGCATTTGATGCTCCAGAGTATAAACAACAGCTGAAAACAAATTTGTCATCCACGGATTCAACATCGCTCACTTCTGCAGATAAATCCTCAAATGAAAATTCTTTAGCAGGTTGGAGACGTGACAACGTAAATCGACTTGTATCTGGAATTTATAAAGCTGTAAAAGAAGCCAACTCAGATGTTACTTTTGGAATCAGCCCTGCCGGAAATTTAGATAATCTACGGAGTGATTTAGAATATTATGTAGATATTGATACATGGGTGTCCCAAAATGGATATGTCGATTATTTAATGCCACAGATATACTGGGGATTTACAAACGAAGTGGCTCCATTTGATAAAGTGACTGATGCGTGGTGCATTCTTATGGAGAACTCACCAGTAAAACTTTATATTGGACTCCAGCTTTATCGGATGGGTAGTACTGAACCGGGACAATCGGATGAAAAAGAACTTCAAAAAGCCTCCCTGCTGAAAAAAGAACTTTCCTATCTAAAAAAGCAGAAAAAAATAGAAGGCTACTGTCTGTTTAGCTATCAGTATCTTGATTGTCAGAATAAAAAATATCATTTTGATGCAGAGCAATTTTCTGCAAAAAGGAAAAAAATTTTAAATCAGATTGTAAAATCCTTTAAAAACAATTCATAGGATCTGTTTGAAAAACAAAAAACGACATCCTTCAACAAATTTCATTCCACTATTGGTATATCTATGATATATTGAAAAAGAGAAAATATTCTTGAAAAATTACATTTGGAGGGGAAAACATGAAGAAAACAAAATTACGACTGTTGTTACTCTTACTTTTTATTGGAGGACTTCTTATCCTTCCACAAAAAACCAAAGCTGCTGAAAAAGCTGCTGATATTATTCCGGTAAATATTTCCGTAAAATACGGACAAACAGAAGCTCGAACCATTTTTGATATGATTAATGAGATGCGAACAAACCCTTACGATACGTGGTGTTGGGATGCATATGACAATGAAAAAATCCCTTGTCCGAACTTAGAAGAACTTAAGTATGACTACGATCTTGAACGAGTAGCTATGAAACGTGCTGCGGAAATCGCATTATCTTATGAGCATGAACGTCCAATGGGGGGTAAAGTTTGGGACATTTATAATGAAGAAAACATTAAATGGCTTGCAGCCGGTGAAAATATCTCTGTCGGTCATACAACGGCTGCCGAAGCAAATTTGGGTTGGAGAGAAGATGATGAGCCTTATGCTGGACAGGGACATCGTAGAAACATGCTTTCTTCCGATTATAATTGTGTCGGAATTGGCCACGTTTATTATAATGGAGTACATTACTGGGTAGAAGTATTTGCAAATAGACCGGAGATAAATACAACGGAAATTCCGACAAACGACAGTACAGAAACGGTTTCAGTTTCTGTAGATAAAAAGAAAATCAAAACGGTCGATGTAACATTTGACCAGGATGCCTATTCCTTACGAATAGGAGAGAACATAACACCAATAATTACAGAGACCAGAATAGATGTTGTTAATTTCTCGTCACAGGGAAGAGGCTTAGCACCTGTTCTGGATACCCCTGTTGTCTCAATAGACGATTCCTCAGTAGCATCCTATAACAATAATCAGCTTTCTGGTTTAAAGGAGGGTACAACAAATCTGAGTGCAACCCTTTATGGTATGACTGCATCAGGTTCGACAGTATCTGTCCATGATTGTAAGAATCATTGGGACACTGGAAAAGTTACTAAAAAGTCAACATGTACAGAACCTGGAGAAAAAACTTTTACCTGTAGCATCTGTAGGAAAACTACAAAAAAAGAAAACGTTCCTGCAACTGGACATAATTATGCGTCAGCCTGGACTACAGATATAGCTGCAACCTGTGAAAAAACAGGTACAGAAAGCCGCCATTGTCAAAATGAAAACTGTACAGCAACAACAGAACAAAGAAGTATTGCTGCTTTAGGTCATAACTGGAAAGATAATGGAGACGAAACTGCTATATGTACTCGTAACGGATGTAAGGCAACACATACTCATGCATGGGATTCTGGAACAATAACTACAGAGCCAACCTGTACAGCGCAAGGAGAAAGAACCTATCATTGTACCTATGAAGAAAATGGAATTTGTACAGCTACAAAAACAGAAGCTGTAAAAAAACTTGGGCATAGGTATATCCTAACAAAAAGAGATAAACCAACTTGTGAAAGTGATGGCATTCTTTACGGTAAATGTAGCCGCTGTTCAAAAACGATCACTCAGCAAGATACCAAAAATCCAGCATTAGGACATGATTGGAAAGACAATGGGGATGGGACAGCAACGTGTAGCCGAGAAAGTTGTGGAAAGAAGCATACTCATGATTTAGATTCAGGAACAACAACAGTAGAACCAACTTGTACAGCCGCTGGAGAAAAAGAATATTGTTGCACTTATACAAACTGTCCTTATAAAAAAACGGAAACCTTAAAAGCAACCAATCATAAGAACAAAGAAACTAGAAATGGAGAAAAACCAACCTGTCAAAAAGAAGGTTATACCGGAGATATCTATTGTAAAGATTGCGGAATACTGATTTCTTCTGGAAAAGTAACTAAGAAATATGACCATGACTGGGATAGAGGTACAGTTACAAAAGAAGCTACCTGTAAGGAAGAAGGAAGCGTAACCTACAGATGCGAAAACTGTGATGAGACAGAAACAGTTAGCATTAAAAAGACTGCACATAATTACAAAATAATGGAACAGAAGGATGCTACATGCACAGAAAATGGATATTCGATTTCTGCTTGTCAGACCTGTAATGATAAGAAAAAAGAAGAAATTGTTGCAAAGGGTCATTCCAAAGGAATTAGAAATAAAAAAACTGCAACCTGCAAAGCGGAAGGATATACGGGAGATACCTATTGCCGTATTTGTAAGACCCTTTTAGAAGAAGGAAAGATTCTTCCAAAGTTAGAACATCAGTGGAATGATGGCACAGTAACAAAAAGAGCTACTTATCAGGCAGCAGGAGAACTTACATACCGCTGTAGGAAGTGTACAGCAAAAAGGATAATTTCCATAGAAAAATTAGCTTATCCAAAGGCAGGTACATCATATACTATTTCTGGAAACGAGTATAAAATATCAAAGCCAGGAGCAGAGGTAATTCTTGTTAAAACAAGTAAAACTACCAAAAATGTAACCGTTCCAGCCCAAATTTATGTACAGGGAATAACCTACAAAGTAACTTCCATTGGAGCGAAGGCCTTTAACAATAATAAAAATCTTACAAAAGTAACGATAGGAACAAATATTATAAAAATCAATAGCAATGCATTCTTTAATTGTAAGAATCTAAAAACTGTCACCATAAAATCTGTGCGCTTAACAAAAAAAGCTGCAAATAAAAAAGCTTTTAAAAATGCTCACAAAAAGCTTGTTATTCGGGTGCCTAAGAAGGTAAAAAAGATTTATAAGAAGATTTTTAAAGGGCTGAAAGTAAAATAGTAAGAAGATTACCAATGAAAAAAGGTCAGAAAATGCTGGCCTTTTTTCATTGAATTTAAGTCGAGCCTCCTAAATTATAAAGTTGAAAACCTAGAACGTAAATAGTAGATATATAAAGCGGTTACAGATACTCTTTTCTTTACAACTATTCGTTAAAGTTGGATTTCGCGAATAGTTAGAGAACTCTTCTGATTTGATTCAGCTATGGCAAAACTGACGCCCATATCTAATAGAAATATTTTTATTTTATTCAATACTTTTCCAATCTATTCTTGAAAATAAAAAAAGCATCCTATTCCTCTAAGGAATTTAAGAATGCTTTTTTATAGCTGCTTAGCCTGACAAATTATTACTTAATCTCAACAACTTCGTAATCTTTATCTTCAACTGTTTTCTTTAAGACATCATCTGCAATCTCTTTTTCTAAAGTAACTACAGCCGTTCCTTTCTCATGGCTTACTTCTGCTGAAGCTACCTCTGGAAGTGCTTCTAATGCTTTCTTTACCGCTGCTTCACAGTGTCCGCACATCATTCCTTTGATATTCATTGTCTTTGTCATTTCATTTACCTCTTTCTTTTCATTATTATTTATGTTAATTAAACTAACATCTATCGCTTTTTGCTTCTTTTTATCTTTTTTTGTACTTCGAATATTTAACAGGTTTAAACGTAATGCGTTTGTAACAACACAGAAACTGGATAAACTCATTGCTGCCGCTCCAAACATTGGATTTAATTTCCATCCTAATACTGGGATTAACAGACCAGCTGCCAGAGGAATTCCAATTGTGTTATAGAAAAATGCCCAGAATAAGTTTTCATGAATATTTCTTAATACACCCCGGCTTAAGCGGATTGCAGCTGGAACATCGGCAAGTTTACTCTTCATTAATACAATATCGGCCGCATCCATTGCAACATCGGTACCTGCTCCGATTGCAATACCTACATCGGCACGAGTTAATGCTGGCGCATCATTGATTCCGTCCCCAACCATAGCAACTTTTCCTTTTTCGCCTAATGCACGAATAACGCTTTCCTTTCCATCTGGAAGAACGCCTGCGATTACATTATCTACACCTGCCTGTTCTCCTATTGCTTTTGCGGTACGTTCATTATCTCCGGTGAGCATTACAACGTGGATTCCCATTGCTTTCAGTTCTTTAATTGCCTGTGGGCTATCTTCTTTAATTACGTCAGCTACGGCAATCATTCCGAGAAGACGATTCTCTTTTGCAAAGAAAAGAGGAGTTTTTCCAGCAGACGCTAATTGTTCTGCGCCATGTTTTATTTTTTCAGAGATAGATAAACTCTTTTCTATAAAAAGTAAGTTACCGCCTATAAGTGTTTTATTATTTAATGTTCCAGTAAGTCCATTACCAGGAACAGCCTGAAAATCTTCTACAACAGGAACGGTGAATTTTTTCTCATTGCCATATTCTACAATTGCCTTTGCTAACGGATGCTCACTCTTCTTTTCAAGAGCAAAAGCTGCTTCTAAAAGTTCTTTTTCACTGATGCCATCTGCCGGAAAAATATCCGTTACTTTCGGTTGACCAGTTGTAATCGTTCCGGTCTTATCTAAGGCAACAATATCGACTTTGCCTGCTTCTTCTAAAGATACCGCCGTCTTAAATAAAATACCATTCTTTGCACCAACGCCATTACCAACCATAATCGCTACTGGTGTCGCAAGACCTAACGCACAGGGACAACTGATCACAAGAACAGAAATACCTCTTGCAAGGGCAAATCCAACTGTCTGTCCGGCAAGAAGCCAGCCAATAATCGTGATAACCGCAATCGTAATAACTGCCGGTACAAAAATACCAGACACTTTATCAGCAATCTTGGCGATAGGCGCTTTTGTTGCTGCTGCATCACTTACCATCTTAATGATCTGGGAAAGGGTTGTATCCTCTCCTACTCTTGTAGCCTCACATTTTAAAAATCCGGATTGGTTAATTGTTGCTGCAGAAACATTGTCTCCTTCTGCCTTATCTACTGGAATACTCTCTCCAGTAAGAGCTGCCTCATCGATTGCACTGTTTCCTTCAAGAACAATACCATCTACCGGTATACTCTCGCCCGGTTTTACAAGAAAAATATCGCCCTTTTTCACTTGTTCTGCGGAAATGATCTGTTCCTGACCATTACGAACAACGGTAGCCATCTTCGGAGCAAGATTCATAAGACTTTTTAATGCATCTGTTGTCTTTCCTTTTGAATATGCCTCTAATGTTTTACCAAGAGTAATCAGTGTAAGAATCATGGCAGCAGATTCAAAATAGAATTCATGCATATAGCTCATAACAAGCTTATTATTACCTGCAGTCTGTGCTGCCGTCATTGCGAACAAGGCATACGTACTATAGCTAAATGCTGCCGTTGCCCCCATCGCAACCAGGGTATCCATATTTGGTGCCCTGTGAATAAGGCTTGTAAATCCACTGATAAAGAAACGCTGATTGATTACCATAATAATTACGGTAAATAAAAGCTGTGCAAGCCCCATGCCTACATGATTATTATTTAAAAATCCCGGCAATGGCCAGTTCCACATCATATGTCCCATGGAAAGGTACATAAGTGGCATTAAAAAGATAAGAGAAATAATTAATCTCTTTAATAGCTTTGGTGTTTCTGTATCTGCCAGAGCTTCCGCTCCCTGACTACTCTCTTTCTCGGCTCCTTTTACAGAAGCATGGTAACCGGCCTTTTCTACTGCAGCAACAATATCTGTTGAAAGAGCTGTTCCCTCTACTCCCATAGAATTCGTTAAAAGACTCACCGAAACACTTGTAACACCAGGAACTTTAGAGACCACTTTCTCTACACGCGCCTGACATGCGGCACAAGTCATTCCGGTTACGTTATACTGCTCCATCTGTTTTTATCCTCCTGTCAAATTTATTATTATGTTTTTAAAATGTATCTTTATATCATGAATTCAAGAATGCCCCGGTATTCTTGCTGCGAGATGCGCGTCATGCGAGGTGGGAATCATCTCACATCCGATATACCTAAAAAACGATACTTTCTTCTGAATGATTAAATTACTGAAAATTGTTACTTCATAAGCTTCTGCAATGTGGATACTAATTCTTCCACAACCTCATCATTTCCCGCCTGAATATTTTCTTTTACACAGGTACGGATATGATTTGCAATCAATACTTTATTAAAGCTATTCAATGCTGCATTAATTGCAGATACTTGTGTAAGAATATCAATACAGTACGCATCATTCTCCAACATCGACCGAACACCACGAACCTGTCCTTCGATACGGCTTAAACGATTGAGCAAGGCCTTAAATTCTTTTTCTGAACGAACTTTCTTCTTTACACTGCAATTTTGACACTTCGGTTGAAAAGAACTGTTTTTAAAACTATCATTCGCTCCACAATGACATGATAAAGAAATATCTTCTTTATTATTACAACACTCTCCCATAGCATTCTCCCTTCTGTAAATTTTATTCTCTATCAGATAAATGGGATTATATACCCTATGAGGGTATTTTGCAAGTATTATTTAAAAAAATTATTATTACAAGTTAGAATAAAAAAGGACCTATCCTTTGTAGTGATAAATCCTTTAAATTCAAAAATTTTCAATATTTTATTTCAAAATAATCCAGATACTGTTTATATCTATCCTGTGCTGTCAGGCAAGTATCTCTCAGATACCCCTTTTCATTATCCCATTCTTTTAAACCACGGTAATAATACATTTTTAAATTATCCTCAATAATGAAAGGAACAATGTTATATTTCAGACATTCTTTGAACATAATAATTCTTCCAACGCGACCGTTTCCATCTTGAAACGGATGTATTCTTTCGAACTTTACATGAAAATCTAAAATATCGTCAAATGATACCGTCTGTTTTTTATTGTATTCGTTAAGCAATTTTTCTATTGTACTTTTTACTTTTTCAGGTGGTGTGGTAATCAAATCTCCCACCATATTTTTCCTTGATTTATATTCGCCCACGTTAAACCATGAAATTCTACTATCAGATGTATTTGTCTTTAATATTTTATGAGTATTTTTAATAAAATCCTCGTCTAATATATCATTTGCAGAATCAATCATATAATCAAAACATTGAAAATGATTAATAGTTTCCATTATATCATCAATATTTGCTGGTTCTTGTTCAAAGCTGATTGTATTGGTTTCATATATTTATATTTATAAATACACGTAGTATTCTCTTGATAAAATGATTTAATAATTTCCATAATTAACCATACTATAATCCCATGTAATAGTATCTAATAAAAGGAATTCTTCTGTTCCTATTGGTTTGCCATCCCGATATGTGGAAAATACATCGCATGATATCACATTTTTCTTTTTTGTAATAGTTTCCATCGGAGTATGCCCGACTACCTGCAGGAATTGTTGTGATTTATACATCTTCACATCTGTATACTGTGGTCTGAGCCAGATTGGGGATCCATCATACCACATCTTCATTTCTCCAAGATGATTAACATAATCTAAAACATCATCTACATCATCATATTTTGATTTAGGAACATGCAGATTAACAAAGTCTTTCGACATCCCTGCATGAGAAAACAAAACATTATCAATTCGATGCACATACTTTATTAGATTACCCTCTGGCAATACTTCCTTTAAATCAATCAATTTCTTTTGTACAGTATAAGCGGCCATAGGGCTATATCCCGTTTCCAACTTATGCCAGACATAACTTAAATCATGATTTCCGTAGCACCAGGCGGTATCGGGATATTTTTTTGCAAAACTGATAGCTGCATCATAAGTTTCCTCATAAAGTGAGATGTCAAACTGCTTGTCCCAGTCATCAGGAATATCCATCAGACAAACAGCTCTTTTCGCAATTCCCCTCTCCATTAATTCTGCTGCCTGTTTAAACATAAATGGTTTCAAATGAACATCTGGTATTATAAGAACCTTCATACATGTTTTCCCCCTTTTTAGAGCGTGTTTGAAAAATCATTCCTTACGATAAATAAACACCTTCTTTAATATTTTCGACTATTTTTTTATTATACAAATAACAATCTCTTTTTACCTATAATGCCTGATATAAAATCCCATATAACTCCCTCATATAAAATGTTGGAAATAACCACCAGGCAGTATGTCCTGATACTGCTCCAACAGAAAAACCAAGTGATTTTGCTATCTGTGAAGCACGATACTGATGATATTCACTCGTTGCAATCGCTATATTGTTCCCCAATCCTTTTTCTTCCATTATCTTTTTAGAAAATCGCAGATTTTCCCTCGTAGAAGTTGATTTATCTTCTTTTATGATTCTTGAAGAATTAATTCCCTTCTTTGTTAGGTATCGGTACATACACTCCGCTTCACTGATTTTTTCTCCCTCGCCCATTCCACCAGATACAATACATTGTGAATTGGGATTTTCCTCTAAATAAATGAGGGCGGCATCTAACCTTTCACGCAAAGAGCGGCTGGCATGTTCGCCGTATACTTTACATCCAAGTACAATAAGTGTTGCATTCTCCTGCGGCTTTTTTGCTGATGCCTTTACGATAAGAACGGTTTCGATAACAGCAGTTATAACTACAATGCCAATAGCAATTGCCATAATACCAATCACACATTTTCCCAAAAAGTATTTTTGCAAATAAAATATTCCTTGCTGAAAATTCTTATAAAAAATGCCTCCAATCAGTAAAATACCACTGACCACTAACCCTGTAAGATTCCCAATATTTAAAATTCGGTGAGTGAATAATGGAATGCTGAACCATATGAAAAAAACTGTACCTGCTAGAATTATTAAACTATGTATCATTTTCAATTTCTAAGACCTGCCTTTCTTATCTTGTAAATTTTCAATTGCGTATTCGTAATTGAATTTATTCTAATACTTTAAAAGTATATCATATCAAGCTTTTCCTAGCCATATTTTACGATTCTCTTCTTTTTCCCCCTTTTTATTTTACACAATAAAAGAACTATACTTTCGTTCCCCTTTAATTATTAAATGAATAATTTCAGGCTGCCTACAAACAGGTCTCATCATATCAAAATATTTATGTGTAGTTGTATAAAAGTTCAATACAAAAAAGTTCAAGAATATTTATTTTGTATTGAACTTTATTTTTCTTTATGCTATACTCTACCTAACTTTTACGAAAAGAATAAAGTAAATTGAACTTGTGATTCAATTACAAAAAATAGAAAGGAGCAGCTACATGATTCAAAAAGAAGTCTTCTCAGAACGATTAAAAGCTGCCATGAAGAAGCAGAACCTAAAGCAGATTGACCTTGTACGAGCGGCACAGGTACAGGGAATTAAACTTGGAAAAAGTCATGTAAGCCAGTATGTAAGCGGTAAAACAGTTCCACGAACGGATATTTTACTGTTTCTGGCGAAAACATTACAGGTAGAGGAAGAATGGTTAATTGGAGTATCTAATGTGGAATCTGATACAGAAATCTCTGCCACTAATAGAAATATATTAGATACAAACAAAACCATATTAGGAAATAGTAACAAAGAAAATTCAGAAGCACTTACAATGTCTGCTAAAAGACAGAAAAGTTCAATTTTCGAAGCAGAAATTATAAGTGATATCAATAAGAATATACAAACAACTTCTGCAGCAACTATTAGCAGGAATATTAGCAATAAAGAGGGGAAAAAAATGCGTGAATTTAAGAAATCATCCAAATTAGACAATGTTTTATATGATGTGAGAGGACCGGTTGTTGATGAAGCCACCCGTATGGAAGAAGCCGGAACTCATGTTTTAAAATTAAATATTGGTAATCCTGCTCCATTTGGTTTCCGTACACCGGATGAAGTCATCTATGATATGCGTCAACAGTTAACAGATTGTGAAGGATATTCCAATGCAATGGGACTCTTTTCAGCCAGAAAAGCAATCATGCAGTACGCACAGCTAAAACATATCCCAAATGTAAATATTAATGATATCTACACTGGAAATGGAGTTAGTGAACTGATTAATCTTTGTATGTCCGCACTTCTTGATAATGGAGACGAAATCTTGATTCCTTCTCCAGATTACCCATTATGGACTGCTTGTGCTACATTAGCTGGCGGAAAACCTGTTCACTATATTTGTGATGAAGAATCCGAATGGTATCCAGACATTGATGATATCCGCAAAAAAATCAATGACCGCACAAAGGCCATTGTTATCATCAATCCAAACAATCCAACAGGTGCGCTATACCCAAAGGAGGTATTAGAGCAGATTGTACAGGTAGCAAGAGAACATCAGTTAATCATTTTTTCTGATGAAATCTATGACCGTCTTGTTATGGATGGTGAAAAACATATTTCCATCGCTTCTCTCGCACCGGATTTATTCTGTGTAACATTCAGCGGATTATCCAAATCACATATGATTGCCGGTTTCCGTGTCGGCTGGATGATTTTAAGTGGAAATAAGGCTATGGCAAAAGACTATATTGAGGGATTAAACATGCTCTCTAACATGCGTCTCTGCTCCAATGTTCCAGGCCAGTCCATCGTACAGACGGCACTTGGCGGTCACCAGAGCGTAGAAGATTATATTATGCCAGGTGGAAGAATTTATGAACAACGTGAATTTATTTACAAAGCGCTGACAGACATCCCAGGAATCAGTGCCGTAAAACCAAAGGCAGCCTTTTACATTTTCCCAAAAATTGATACGAAAAAGTTCAACATCGTGAACGATGAACAATTCGTATTAGATCTGCTTCGTGAAAAGAAAGTCCTTCTCATTCACGGTGGCGGATTTAACTGGCAGCAGCCCGACCACTTCCGTGTGGTATATTTACCGCGAATTGAGGTATTAAAAAAGGCAACAGATAGTATGGCAGACTTCTTAAATCACTATCATCAGTAATTTACTATTTAATTCATTAAGAGACAGACGCCTGGGAAGAGAACCGATACCCTATATTTGTGACTTTAGTCGCAGCGGTTTAAATGCTCGCTTTATGCGCTCGCATCTAAACCTTGCTCCGAGACCACAAATATGCCTTATTGGGAGCAGTGGCTTCGTCTGTAGTGTATCTAATGAATTAAATAGCAATTAACTCTTTTCCTAATTCTTCATCGGCATAGAGTATATTTATGTATTCGCCCAGTAATGCAGCATGAAGTGCTTCTTTTTTCTCAAGTCCAGAAGCAACTCCAATTTTACATGGAATTTTTTTCAGTTCTTCTAATGTAATGCTAATACGTCTTTTTGCAAAAGAACTGCTTACCGCTTCTCCCCGTGCATCAAAGAAGCAGGTGCAGACATCTCCTACCGCTCCTTTTTCTTCTAGTTCAATAAAGTCTTCTTCTTTTAAAGAACCGGAACGATATAGAATGGTATTCCGACTCAGATTACCTACTCCAAAGAGAGCAATCTGGCATTCTCGTGCTAATGTGAGTGCGGCAGAGATATTTCTTTCTTTTTTTAGCATCTCTGCAATCTCGGCAGAATCTACTGCGACTGGTGCTGGAATGACATAAGCTTCCCCGTGTCCTGCTCTGGCAATTGCCTGTGACAAATCATCTGCACCGACAGGAACAGATGTCTCATTCGTTTTTCCATTAATCTGCACCACTTTCACGTTATGCACGCCCAAATCAGAAACATAATTTGCAAAGCTTTTCATGGTACGCCCCCAGGCAGTTCCGATAATACTTCCGTCATTTAAATAGGAAGATAAATCTTTTGCTGCTGCTCTACAGACATCTTCCTGTACTGCAACAGGCGCATCTGAAAGCTTTGGAACGAGAAATACTTTCTCTAAATTATACTTTTTCTTTAAAGAAGCAGATAGTTCCTCGTTAGATAACACAGGATATTCCACAGTAATTTTGATATATCCCATCTCTTCTGCTTTCTTTAACATTCTACTGACAGTTGATACAGACATTCCCTCTTCCTGTGCGATAACCTTCTGATCCATATGCGATTCATAATACTTTTTAGCTACTCGAATTATTTTAATTATTTTATCATTTTTCATACTTTTCCCCCACAGCCATGCCGTATTTATCAATTTATTATAAAGTATCAACGACACTGTGTCAATCTGTACAGAATAAAAAGTGAAAATATTTGCAAAAAAATATATGTGAAAATATAAACATAAAAATATTTGCATTTTTTATTGACTTAATATTAAAATCCTGTTATACTGCAACAAGTGGGTATTTAAAGATGTTAATACTCCGGCATATGTTATGTGATTCCTATGTTTTCACATAAGAATATGTATTTATAATTGTATGTTCCTAATCAGATTTTTGCATGGCATCTCCTGTGCAGATTTGATTATTCAACATTTTCAGGAAGAGTTATCCTGAATTTCTTTTCTCCCGAAGGTTCTTTCACTTCTGTTTCTATTTCTATTTCCCTACTCTACTACAGTTCCAAAAAGAAACTTCGGGCGAAGGTATTTTATTGTAAGTTGCGAAAGGTGGAAATCAACATTTGTTAATTTCCACCTTTATTTTTTTAATAGATAATTTATCAGAAAAAATATAAAAAATTTGTCTCTCTACAAAAATAGAGCGTATTTAAAACCCCAACACCAAGGATGATGCCATGTATAGCTGCCAGATTAAGCATAAAATAATAAGCAAAAATGTATATTTCATTCATTTTTCTTTTTTACTAAATGACAGATTGTTGTCATCATTTTTTCTATATTTAAAGGTTTTGCCAGATGAGCATTCATCCCTACGGCAATGCACTTTTCAGCATCTTCCTGAAATGCATTCGCTGTCATAGCTATAATTGGTATTGTTTTTGCATCTGAATGTTCTAATGACCTGATCTTCTTCGTAGCTGTATATCCATCCATAACAGGCATCATCAGATCCATCAGAATTGCATCAAATGTTCCTGCCGGTTTCTCTTTAAATAATTTCACTGCCTGCTGTCCATCTTCCACTCGGGTAATCAACGCTCCGACATCTTCGAGAACTGTCTTCGCTATTTCCGCATTCAGATCATTATCCTCTACAAGGAGAATTCTTGTTCCTTTTATCGTGTGAATTGCGGGTGGCTTCATGGCATTCTGATTTCCATATACCTCTTCTTTCGATGCTATGTCAAAAGAAAGATCTACCGTAAATTTTGTTCCAATGCCCTGTCTGCTTTCTACCTGAATACTTCCATCCATCAGTTCTATCATGGATTTGATAATAGAAAGTCCCAGCCCTGTTCCCTGCACCTTATTTTCAGTAGTGGTATGTTCTCTGGAAAATTCTTCATAGACATGCGGAAGATATTCTTCACTCATACCAATGCCCGTATCTTCACATGAAAAAATATAATGTATTTTTGAAGGATTCTCTGATGCGGCCTCATGTATTTCTACATAGATTGAATGTCCCTCCGGGGTATACTTTATAGCATTGCTGATAATATTCAGCATAATCTCCTGTAACTTTGTCTGATCACAGACAACATAATGATGTCTTATATCTAAATCGGCATGATACTGCAGATTCTTCTTTCTGATATCCTCTTCAAACACTGTATGTACCCTGTGAAATAATGCATCCATATCCTCAGCTTTTAATTGTAATACCGCTGTACCGCTTTCAATCCGGGCCATTTCCAAAATCTGATTGATAATCATCAGCAGAAGATTACTGGAAGACTGTATCTTTCCCAGATATTCTTTTGCCTTTTTTTCATTCTGCAGATTCTTCTCTAACAAACCGGAAAAACCCACAATTGCATTCATCGGAGTTCGGATATCATGGCTCATATTGAATAAAAATCTTGTTTTTGCCTCGCTGGCGTTTTTTGCCTGTTCAGCAGATTTTTTCAGCTCCGCTTCATATTGTCTTTCCCTGTGTTTTTTGCTGAATATCAAATAAAATACTGTAGCAACCAATAATGAGTATACATAAGAAACGACAATACACATAATCCAGTAAGAACGTGGAATCCATCCTTCTGAGGGTATAATGTCAAAATACCATGTGTTATTGGGAACTGTGCATTCTACTGTCAGAATGTTGTCCGGCATATCATCCTGACTTTCTGCCAGAATAATCCTATCGTTGCCGTCTCTGTCATAGCTCCAGATTCTGTAGCAGAAATCTGCATCACTTAAATAATCAAGATTTATTTCATCAATGAAACGATTCCAGTCAATCACCAGAATCACAAATCCCCAGAACTCCCCTTTGTCTGAATTATTATCCTGATAAACTGGATTAAAAAGCAGTGCTCCTGTTCCTCCCTGCTTTAACTGGTATGGTCCCCCAATCGTATATTTTCCGCTATCCCTTGCCACAACTGCATCCTTTTTTCGCTCATGCTCCTGTAGCATATCCAGTCCAAAGGCTCCCTCATTTTCCTGTTTCGGATAAATGTCTGTAACAATACCCTCAGGTGCCAGCTCAAATGCCTTTATCACACCATCTTCATTTGGAATCTTTTCTGCCAGTTCAGAAAACGTATTCTCATCCAGATTTTCTCCGGCACTGATATAATTTCCCAAAAGATTAGAGAGAATAATATACTGATCCAGTCTTGCCCTAACTCTTTTCTCCGTAATCTGCGCCATATATTTTCCAGTTGTCTTTTCATTTTTTTCCAGATTATGGAGCAGAAAAACGCTAATAAAGAATGCTGTCAGAAAAGCAATCAATCCCACAATATAACAATATATTTTTATCTTTTTATACAGTCCGCTATCCTTTTTCATTCTGCTATACCTCTGTTATTCTTTACCCGATTACTGACACATCTGATTACCAGCACAGAATTCCCTGCAGATTCTGTATCTGTGGTTCAATTCCTGATGCACACCATTCAAATGTATTTTTAAAACTTTCCTTCTTTTCTGAATTCCATTCAAAAATATACGCTCTGTCTGCTGCTGTATATTTTCCAACACTCTTCAGTATAGATGGTGTCATGTCATCCAGCTGCTTTTCATTCTCTGCCTGACTCATAAAAGAAATCTTATGAAGGATTTCATCCATGTAATGCAATTTACTTTTTATATCATCTCTGTATTCTTCCATATAACTTTTCCCCGGTTTATAATTATTAGCTGCCTGTCCCTAACCAATATTCTCAAAACAAAAAAAGCACTGTCTTTTCAGGCAATGCATCTTAAACGTTGTAACTGGCTGCTATTTTGCAGACCATATAGCTTTGTGTCCCAGACTTTCGGCTGATTTGCTGACGAATCTTTTTCTTTTATTATACATTTTTTCTTGAAATAAGTCTATTGCAAATTTGTCCGTAAAATTTTTCTGTAAAAAGAAAAAAGATGGCTAACGACAACCATCTTCTCTCTGTTCTATATTATAATGATAAGAAAAAAACAGTGCTTTACTTCACACACTCCATAATTATCGCTTCACATCTGTCATATCCAAGCTGTGAACTGTTCAGGCACAACGTGTAATTGCTGGCTTTTCCCCATTTTTGATCCGTATAAAAGTTATAATTTGTCATACGTCTTTTATCTATGTCTGCCATCATTTTGACAGCTTCCTTCTCTTCTACATTATGTAAGTCCATGATACGTTGTATTTTTTCCGGCATATCCCCATGAATAAATACATTCAATACATCGTTCCAATCTCTTAGGATAAAATCTGCATTTCGTCCAATAATTACACAGGACTCTTTTTCTGCCAATTCCAATATAACCTTTCTCTGTGCCTCATATACCATATCCTCAACGGATTTTCCTGTAATATCACGTCCGGCAAGTGCATAGGCAAATAATCCTTTTTTGGGAGATAACTCTGCGCTTTCCTGAATATATTCTGGTGATAAACCAGACTTTTCTGCAATCTCACTAATGATATTTTTATCATAGTAAGTAATTCCAAGTTTTTTTGCAACTTCTTCTCCGATAAAACGTCCACCGCTTCCAAATTCTCTGCTGATTGTAATAATTCTTTTTGCCATTTCCAGTTCCTCCTTAATTTAAAACATCGACCTTATTTTTTCTGATTTTCTTTAAAAATACATATCCTGCCAGACATGCAATGACTTCGGTAATCGGAAACGCCCACCAGATCAGGGAGACTCCCATCTGACCATTTCTGACAAATAAAGAAAAGACTCCTGCCAGTGGCAGAATGATACTAAGCTGTCTTAGAAGTGAAATAACCAATGATTCCATACCACCATCCAGCGCCTGATAAATTCCCTGATAAGCAACATTAATTCCCGCAAACAGAAAACTAATAGAAATCACTCTCATCGCACTGATAAAATATTCTCTTGACTGTCCTGCATTAAACAGCGTTGCAAAAGCTCCAGGGAAAATCTCTGTAATTGCAATTCCCAAAATCATTAATACAATCGTATAGAGAAGCCCATATTTGATTCCATCCTGAATTCTTTTTTTACTTCTCATTCCATAAGCAAATGCAATAATCGGAGTGATCGCATCTCGCAGACCAAACGCAAGGAAGAGAACAAACTGCTGAACTTTATAAAACAACCCATAGGCTGTCTGCGCTGACGGATTGAACTTCAAAATCAGATTCATTACATAAACCATAATAGACATCAGAGCCTGAGCAATAATTGCCGGAAGTCCGATTGCATAAATTTCTTTTATAATGCCAATATCCGGCTTCATATATTTCGCATCATGTTCAAATTCCTTATTCAATTTCATATGAAAAATTAACAGTAACACTGCGGATGCTACCTGACCAATTACCGTTGCATAAGCTGCACCTTTTACACCCATTTCAGGAAAAGGTCCTATACCATAGATCATAATAGGATCAAGAATAATATTTACAACTGCACCAACTACCTGTCCGATTGTAGAATAAAGAGAACGGCCTGTTGCCTGTAATAACTTTTCAAATAGTGAAAAGAAGATAATACCAAAAGAAATCACGCAGCATATCCTCAAATAGCTGACTCCCATCTCAAGCACTTCTGTATCTACTGTCTGCGATGAAATATATGCTTTTACTCCAAAGATACCAAATAAGAAACAAACCACATAAATAATCACACCAAGAAACAAACTGTTTCCTGCTACCTTTGCAGCTTTTTTGCTGTTTCCCTGTCCAAGTGTCCTTGCAAGAAGTGCATTGGTTCCTACACCTGTTCCGATTCCCACCGCAACCATAAGCATCTGCACCGGGAATACGAGTGTCAGTGCATTTAATGCCGCTTCACTGCCTACTCTCATATTTCCTACAAATGCACTGTCTACAATGTTATAGACCGCCTGCAATGCCATAGATAGGATCATTGGAATTCCCATCTGGATCATCAGCTTATTCACTGACATATCTTTCATCTTGTTACTTTCTGCCATTTTGTTTTAGCTCCTCTCTTTTTGCACAAAAAAAGTGTGTGCCTTGTCATATAAGCTGGACTTACGCTGACAGGCTACACACTTTTTTATGCAATATTAGTTTTTAACAAAAAAACGAGCAGCTGGTAAACTGGATTTACGCTTACTTGCTACTCGTTTGTTATAATTATATTTCCTGTTTTTTAAAAAGTCAAACAAAAATTTTTCTTCTTATTTTTCAAATGCCTTACTCTCGAATCTCATTCCCTAAAAAATACTATCACGTTTGCAGGCTATGCACTTTTGAGTGCTGAACATCTCTGTTCCAAATGCGATTATCATGCAGAGCACTGGAAACCAACAGCAGTAGAAAAGGAATATTTTGTATGACTTTATTTTATCATGAATTTCGAATATTAATTGATTTCAATTATGAAGTGTGCTAAAATGAATCTTGCAGATTAAGGCATTGTATAAAACAATGCCATTATTTATGTCTAAAGAAAAAGAAAGAGAGTATGGTATTTATGAAAGAAAAGAAAAAAATGTCGCTGGCGATGCAGATATTTATTGCTCTTGTTCTGGCTATCGCTGCCGGATTACTCCTGCAAAAGCATGCCCAGTTTGCCGAAACGTATATCAAACCGTTTGGAACAATTTTTTTGAACCTGCTTAAGTTCATTGTTGTTCCTATCGTATTATTTTCCATCATGTGCGGAATCATTTCCATGCGTGATATAAAAAAAGTTGGCGCCATTGGTTTAAAAACAGTTGTTTACTATATGTGTACTACTGCTTTTGCCATTACAATCGGACTGATCGGTGGTAATTTATTTAAGAAAATGTTCCCTGTAATTGCAACCACAGACTTATCCTACCAGGTTGGTGAGAAAACATCTTTGATGGATACTATCGTAAATATTTTCCCATCCAACTTCATCTCCCCGATGGCTGAGGCAAATATGCTACAGGTTATCGTTATGGCATTATTAATCGGTTTTGCGATTATTCTTGTTGGAGAAGAAAAAAATACCCGTATCATTACAGCATGTAACGATTTAAACGATGTATTTATGAAATGTATGGAAATGATCTTAAAGTTATCTCCTATTGGTGTGTTCTGCCTGCTTTGTCCAGTTGTTGCAGCAAACGGTGCAACCATCATTGGTTCCCTTGCGATGGTACTTTTAGCAGCCTATGTATGTTATATCGTTCATGCAGTTGTCGTTTATTCTTTCGCAGTAAAAACAATCGGTGGAATCAGCCCTCTTACTTTCTTTAAAGAAATGCTTCCGGCAATCATGTTTGCATTTTCCAGTGCTTCATCCGTCGGAACACTTCCTATTAACATGGAATGTACAGAGAAACTTGGAACTTCCAGAGAAATCGCCTCTTTTATCCTTCCACTTGGTGCAACAATCAACATGGACGGAACTGCCATTTATCAGGGTGTATGTGCGATTTTTATTGCTTCCTGCTACGGAATCCACCTTACACTGCCGCAGATGCTTACAATCATCTTTACTACTACTTTAGCTTCAATCGGTACTGCCGGCGTTCCTGGAGCGGGAATGGTTATGCTTGCAATGGTACTTACTTCCGTTGGACTTCCTGTTGACGGAATTGCTTTAGTAGCTGGTGTAGACCGTATCTTTGATATGGGACGTACTACGGTAAATATCACTGGCGATGCTTCTTGCTGCGTTATTGTTTCAAATCTTGAGAAGAAACGCGAAGCGAGAAAGATGGCAAAATCAATGTAATAGCGAACAAAAAATAATTTAAACATCCTTAACAGACGAAAATAAAAAGAAAGCCATATAACAGATGCTTAGTATCACTGTACTCTTAATGTCTGGCCATATTAAGAGTTTGCTCTAATACGTATCTTGTTATATGGCTTTCTTTTTATTTTTTGTGTTAGAGCGTGTTTGAAACACGCTCTAGTACTTTTATGTTATTATCTGCCATTTATTGCTTTAAAAAAAGCTTTTGTTGCATGTATTGTGAACACCGTATTCAAGAATACCCCTGCATTCTTGCTACGAGATGCGCGTAAATATTCGCATAAAATCCCTTGTTTTTATCTACTTATAGGCTATTCGTATAGCAAAGAGGTATATGGAATGTTTTCTGACATATTTTTTGATTTCAACATTGCTTTTAGGAATAAAAAGCGGATTTTTCTACCATATTTTTATTTTTTGATGTTTGTTTCTTGCTATTTATCCCATATATAGGATTAATTACAATATATTAATTAATATTAATTATAAAAAATACGTCTTGCACTTTCTTTTTAGATGTTGTATGCTGTAAAAAAGGTTTTTGAGGCATTTTAGAGTATTTTAGGGGCAATATACCCTTATCAAAACTTAACAGTATTGATAAAGTCTCAGAAACAACGGAAAATGGGGCTGTGAGCCTTATCAAAACTTATTATCAAAAGTGGAGGATTTTAAATGGTTTACGGATACTGCCGAGTATCAACGAAGGGACAGGCGAAGGATGGAAACAGTATAGAGGCACAGGAAGCGGCAGTAAGAGAAGCAGGTGCAGAAGAAATATACGCAGATGCATTTACAGGGACAAAAAAGCACAGACCACAGTTAGACAAGTTGCTAAAAGTGATACAGAACGGTGACAAAGTTGTAGTAACAAAGCTGGACCGAATTGCAAGGAGTGCGACACAGGGAATCGCCCTTATAGATATGATGCTTGATAAGGGCGTTACGGTGCATATTTTAAATATGGGTATTATGGATAATACACCTACCGGCAGGCTGATTCGAACGATTATGCTTGCCTTTGCTGAGTTTGAACGTGATATGATCGTTGAAAGAACGCAGGAGGGGAAAGCAATCGCAAAGCAAAAAGACGATTTTAAAGAAGGAAGGCCAAGAATCAGCAAAATAAAGATTGATCATGCGCTATCGCTTTTAGACGAGGGATATAGTTATAAGCAAGTGGAGCGAATGACTGGAATCAGTACTGCTACGCTTGCCAGAAGAAAAAGAGAACGGCTTTTGGAAGAGGATTCTTAGTTTCAATAAAGCTTTTTTCTTTCTATTATAAAAATATTACCGTGTACCATTATACCATGCACTATTATAATAGGAAGAAACGCATTTAAAGATATTTTTTATGCAAAATAGAAAGAAAACACTGTTGTCAAATTACACAAATACAATTATAAGAATTATAATATACATTTTGATGCTAAAAATTTTATCATAATGTGTCTTTAAGAAATTGGAGGAACTTATTATGGCGAATTTTGCAATCGCAGCCGACGAAAATGTCATCGCTCGCGGCAATAAACTAATAGAAGAATTACAGGAACCAGGCGAAAAAAAAGGTGTTACACTAAACCGTCTTTTTGATCTTGTGTCCACTCATCTGCAGGAAGACCAATTAAAAAGAAGCGGCGTTGATACCGAGGCATTAGATGCTTCAATCACAAATATCCGCAATTTGTTTACTGCTGCCCTCTCCGGCAAAGAAGAAATCCGAGCTGAATATGAACGCCGTATGGCAGAACTTCGTGAAAGCAAAGAAGAATTAGAAAAAAACTATAAGATACAGCTTGGTAAACTCGCTTCCGAAAAGGAAGATGCTTTGCGAAAGTATACTGATTTAAAGGAATTACAGGAAACTGCAGAGACTGCGAGAAAGGCAGCAGAAGAACAGGCTGCTTCTGCCGTAAATCTTGTAAAAGAAAAAGAGAAGACAAATATTATGCTCACGGAAAAGCTCCGTGATGCTGAACAAAAAGCTGGAAATTACGATACCTTAGAAAAAGAAAATGCTTCTTTAAAGCAAAAAGTCTCTGATTTACAATTCAAAATAAAAGATTACGAGAAAAATGAACTTCTACATATCAAAGAAATCGAACAATTAAAGAAAGAAGCACACAAAAATTCTGTCACTATCGAAAAGCTAAATACAGAGAAATACAAAGAGCATGAAACAATACAGGCACAACTCTCCGAAAAGACTAAACTTCTCTCTGAACAGGAAAAAGAACTAAATGTGTTGCATATTCAACTTGCCGAGCAATCAAAAGAATCTGAACTTATTAAAGAACGAGCTGTCATCGAAAAAGAACGGGAAATGCTCTCCAAGATAGAAGAACTTAGGAATGCACTTGACGAAGCAAAAGAAGAAAAATATAACTTACGGCTTCAGCTGACTAAGTTACAAAAATAATGTCAAGTGGGTAACAGACGCAATTCACCTCTACCTTAGGTGTCCACTGAAAAACTGATTTTGCGTACAATATATAACACGCTCTAATAGTCATATTTTATTTTGTGTTGATTTGCACACCAAAAGGACTTTTTCAGTGGCCTATCTTAAAAGTTTGAGGATAAAATTTTTTGTCCTAATAACAGCTAATCAAACTGGTTAAATAGAAACTCCAAAAATTCTTTAATCTCATCCGTCACTTTTTCTTTGTTCCATGCAAGTAAAACTTCTGTAATCAGCTCATCACTATCAATTTTATAAACAAAACATTTATCTGCTAACGGACGCATGGATGCTGGTAATATTGCAATACCAAGTCCATTTTCTGCCAATGTCATTGCTGTTCTAGCATCTTCGCATTCGTAATAGATATCGACAGAAAGACCTTTTCTTTCAAATGCAGATAGCAAAAACCCACGATATCGATGTGATAATATCAAAGGTTCTCCTGAAAGCTGTTCTAATGTAAGAACACCATTTTCTCCCCACTTTTCCTGCAGTACAGACATCGCACATAACTCATCCGTCATTAAAATATGACTCGCATAACCATTTACAGAAATCGGTGTACGCAAGGTTGTAATATCTACAACACGATTCTCTAGTTGGTCTTTTAAAGTAAACGTGGAACCTTCATGAATATCAAAATGGATTTCTGGATGTTTTACCGCATATATTTTAAATTGCTTTGCCATCATAGATACAGTAGATGGTGCCAGTCCAATATGAATTGTTGCTGCTTCATTTGCCTTGATTACTTCTCTTTTTGTAATATCTGCCATTGTGAGCAGACTTCCAGCTCTTATGTATAACGCTTTTCCAGCTTCTGTAAGAGTAATATTTTTTGCACCTCGTACAAAAAGCTTTACACCAAGTTCTTCTTCTAACATTTTAATTTGATAACTAAGCGGAGGCTGTGTCATATGGAGATTTCGTGCTGCTCCACTGATTGTTCCTGCATCTACGATTGCCCGAAAATATTCTAATTGTTTTATTTCCATAGTATTATAACTTCCTTTTTGTTTGTTGCTTTTTTGAAAAATTGGATTAAAAATTATTTATTATTTTATCGTTGAACTATTGCAATGTATAATTTTATATCAACGGTTATCGAGTATATTTGAAAAATGATTTTGGTAGATTATGACATATATTTTAATGAGATGATTTTTCGAATATATTTTAGTGAATATCATAATAAAATATACAACCTGATATAAAAAATGGTGATATTTTATAGAATTACTATAAATATACCATAAAAGATCACTTATTACGACTTATCCATCTAAAATTTATTTAGTTTTGATATAAAAAGAATATTATTCATATGCTTTACTTCATGGTATAATCTCTTAAGTAAAAACAATGTAAAAAATAACAGGAAGTGATTGTATTTATGAAACGTATTGATTTTGATAACGGGAAGATTACGACCAATATCTTACAGGCAGCACTGCCGATGTTGGTCGCCCAGATTTTAAGTCTTCTTTATAATATTGTAGATCGAATCTATATTGCAAGAATACCAAATATCGGAACGGCGGCTTTAGGAGCGGTTGGATTATGTTTTCCGATCATTGTAATTATTACTGCATTTAGCAATTTATTTGGCAGTGGTGGTGCTCCTCTTTTTTCTATTGAACGAGGACGCGGCGATAAAAAAAGAGCTGGCATGATTATGAACACTTCATTTTTTATGCTCTCTGTATGTGCAATCGTGTTAATGTGCATTGGATTTATATTTGCTCGCCCGATTCTAATTCTTTTTGGTGCTTCTGAAAATGCACTCGTATACGCTTATCCATATATTATGATTTATCTGATTGGAACTTTTCCTTCCATGATTGCAACAGGAATGAATCCATTCATTAATGCACAGGGATATGCAACGACAGGAATGATTTCTGTTGTTATTGGTGCCATAGCTAATATTGTCCTCGATCCACTTTTCATTTTTATGCTTAATCTTGGTATCCGGGGAGCAGCAATCGCAACAGTTTTGTCCCAATGCTTATCTGCAGGATTTGTTTTATATTTTCTTTCAAAAAAGGCAGAATATAAAGTCCGTTTATTATATAAGGAAGAAATCCGAACCTGCGGAAAAGATGCGAAGAATATCGTAAGCCTCGGAACAGCCGGATTTGTTATGCAGCTTACGAACAGCCTTGTAAGCATTTGTTGTAACAATGTACTTTCCGCTACTGGCGGAGATGTTTATGTTTCCGTTATGACGATTATTTCCAGCGTCCGTCAGATGATAGAAACCCCAATCTGGTCTATCTCCGAGGGTTCTTCACCAGTGATCAGCTATAATTATGGTGCAAAAAGACCAAAGAAAGTTATTGAAGCCTGGATTACAATGTCCGTCCTTGCTTTGATTTACAGTTTAATCGCCTGGAGTGTTATTTTATTTGCACCTAAATTTTTAATTGGAATTTTCAGTTCTGATAAAAGCTTGATGATTGATACTGTCCCTGCAATGAAACTATATTTTTCCGCATTTATTTTCATGCTCTTTCAGTATACCGGACAGACTATGTTTAAATCATTAAATAAGAAAAAACAGGCAATCTTCTTCTCTATCCTGCGTAAAGTTATCATTGTTGTACCAATGACATACATGTTCCCTTACGTATTCCATATGGGAAGCAACGGAGTGTTTATGGCCGAACCAGTATCCAATGTAATTGGCGGCAGTTTGTGCTTCATCGTAATGCTCTTGACAGTTCTCCCAGAATTGAAACAGATGAATTCTGATTTATCGAGCTGAAT
>UMKM01006129.1_pt1 | contig 107563 bp, 118 predicted proteins | sample 1966331 | NCBI WGS metagenome assembly UMKM01 (sample SAMEA4836176, study PRJEB28245) | human gut metagenome | biome: gut microbiome; material: fecal sample | place: Denmark | collected 2008 | reverse complement strand
ATAATTTTAATTAAAAAAATAATAATTTAAGATTAAATTAATTGACAAAAATAAGAACTTAATAGATAATATAAAAGTGAGATATAAACAAACTAAGGAGGAATTTTTAATGTACGTTTTTAATAAAATAATTGTAAATCCACAATTGCCAAAAAGAATTAATAAACTACAAGAAATAAGCTATAATCTTTGGTGGTCTTGGAATACTGAATTTTTACGCTTGTTTAAGATAATAGATATTGATTTATGGGAAAGAATTGAGAAAAATCCAGTTAAATTTTTAAAATTAGTTACACAAGAAAAACTAGAAGCTGCATGCAAGAATATGGAATTTTTGAATCAATATGATAGTGTAGTAGAAAATTATGAAAACTACATGAAAAGTAAAAATACATATTTTTCTAAGAAATATCCCAATAATGCAAATGACTTAATTGCATATTTTTCTGCAGAATATGGTTTAGACCAAATTTTGCCAATATATTCTGGGGGATTAGGTATACTTTCAGGAGACCACTTAAAATCTGCAAGTGATTTAGGTGTGCCATTAGTTGCAGTTGGATTATTGTATAAAAATGGATATTTTCATCAAAAAATAAATGGACATGGAGTACAAGAAACTGAATACCATAATATAGATATAGACATGTTACCAATTACACCAGTAACAGACTATGAAGGCAAAGACTTTTTAATAGCAATAAGTTTACCTAAAAAGAAACTTTATTTAAAAGCATGGAAAATAAATGTAGGTAGAGTAGAACTATATTTATTAGATTCGGATATAGAAGAAAATATTGCAGAATATAGAGATATAACTAGCACTTTATATGGAGGAAACCAAGAAACACGTATAATGCAAGAAATTGTTTTAGGAATGGGAGGAGCTAGTCTACTACATACATTAGGTTTAAATCCAACGGTATATCATATGAATGAGGGACATTCTGCATTTTTAACATTAGAGCTTATATATAGTTTAATGAAAGAAAAGAAAATATCTTTTGATATAGCAAGAGATATTGTATCAGCAAAAACAGTATTTACAACTCATACTCCAGTTCCAGCAGGAAATGACATTTTTCCATTAGACTTAGTAGAAAAGTATTTTAATGGATTTTGGGATAAACTTGGAATAACAAAGCAAGAATTTTTTGAATTAGGAATGAAGCCAGAAGAAAATCAAAGTAGTGGTTTTAATATGGGAATTTTAGCATTAAAAATTGCTGGTAAGAAAAATGGTGTTAGCAAATTACATGGGGCAGTTTCAAGAGAGTTATTTTCAGAAGTTTGGCCAAATATTGCAGCAAATGAATCACCAATAGGGTATGTTACAAATGGAATTCATACATGCACATGGCTTGCACCAAACTTAAAAAAGCTGTATAATAAATACCTAATACCATTTTGGCAGGATAGTATATACAGTAATGATGTTTGGGATGGTATTAAAGAAGTGCCTGACCAAGAATTATGGGAAGCTCACAAATCTAGAAAAGAAAAATTAATAGAACTTGTAAAAGCAAGTACAATACAAAGGTTAAGAAGATGTGGATATCATTATAATGATATTATGCAAATACTTTCTGGATTAAATCCAGATGCTTTAACAATTGGTTTTTCTAGAAGATTTGCCACATATAAAAGAGCCACGCTAATATTTAAAGACTTAGAAAGAATAACACAAATATTTAGTAATGCAGAAAAGCCAATTCAAATAATATTTGCAGGCAAGGCACATCCAGCAGATAAAGAAGGACAAGATTTAATTAAATATATTCATGAAATATCTATGAAACCACAATTTAAAGGTAAAATTTTCTTATTAGAAAATTATAACATAGCTATGTCAAGATATTTAATAAGTGGTGTTGATGTATGGCTAAATACACCAAGAAGACCTATGGAAGCATCTGGTACAAGTGGTCAAAAAGCTTCTGTAAATGGAGTTTTAAATTTTAGTGTATTAGACGGATGGTGGGCAGAAGGTTATAACATGAAAAATGGCTGGATTATAGGCACAAATGCAGAATATAATAATTATGAAGAACAAGACCAAGCAGACAGTGAAAGTATGTATAATACACTAGAGAATAAAATAATACCAATCTATTATGAAAAGGATAATAATGGGGTTTCAAAAAGATGGATAGAAATGATGAAAGAATCTATTATATCTACAGGAGGAAGATTTAGTACATCAAGAATGGTATTAGAATATACAGAAAAATTCTATATGCCTCTTGCAAATTTATATAACACTTATTATAAAGATTTAGATTCAGTTGCTCAATTTGACAAATGGAAAAAGGAATTATATAATAGTTGGGAAAAAATAAAAATATCACAAGACAAAGGTAATTTGGATAATATAACAATGGATGCAGGAAATAATATAGAAGTAAAATGCAATGTTAAATTACCAAATATTTCAGTAAACAATATAGAAGTTCAAACATATTATGGAAGAATACAAGAGAATGGTGTTGTTGATGATATAAGTATTATTCCAATGAAACTTATAGAAAAAGATGAAAAGAAAAATGAATATACATATTCTGCAAAAATAAATCTTATAAATGGTGGAAATTATGGATATACGTTTAGAGCAATGCCAAAACATGAAATGATGCTAGATTCAGCAAATTTAAATTTAGTAAAGTGGATAACAGATTAATTATAGGGGGAATTTTTTATGAGAAAGACAAAAATTATATGTACAATAGGACCAGCAGTAGATAATCCAGAGATGCTAGAAGAATTAATGAAAGCAGGAATGAATGTTGCTAGAATTAACTTTTCACATGGTAACTATGAAGACCAAAAAGACAGAATAGAAACAATAAAAAAAGTAAGAGCAAAATTAGGAAAACCAGTAGCTTTATTGCTAGATACAAAGGGACCTGAAATAAGAATAGGAAAATTTGCAGACCCTAATGGCATAGAACTAAAAGCAGGAGATGTATTTAGATTTGTAAATGAAGATATAGATGGAGACAAAGAGAGAATATCTGTATCTTATAAAAATCTATATAAAGAAATTTCAGTTGGAACAGTAATATTAATAAATGATGGAACAATTGAAACTAAAGTAAAAGAAATAGATGGAGAAGACATTGTTTGTGAAGTTTTAGTTGGTGGAAAACTTACAAATAGAAAAAGTATGAATATTCCAGGCTCAAAAATAAACTTACCAAGTTTAACAGAAAAAGATATAGATGATTTAACATTTGGTGCAAAAGCAGGATTTGACTATGTTGCAGCATCATTTATAAGAAAACCAGAAGATGTTATTAATATAAGAAAAGTATTAGTAGACAATGGTGGAGAAAATATTAAAATAATCTCTAAAATAGAAAACAGAGAGGGAATTGAAAACTTTGATAAAATTTTAGAAGTATCAGATGGAATAATGGTTGCAAGAGGAGACCTTGGAGTAGAGATACCAATGGAAGAAGTTCCAATTAGGCAAAAAGAATTTATTCAAAAATGTATAAAAGCAGGTAAACCAGTTGTTACTGCTACACAAATGCTTGAGTCTATGACAAGTAATCCAAGACCAACAAGAGCAGAAGTAAGTGACGTAGCAAATGCAGTATATGACATGACCACAGCAATAATGCTATCAGGAGAAACTGCATCAGGAAAATACCCTGTAAAATGTGTAGAAACCATGGATAAAATTGCACAAGCTGTTGAAGGAACTATAAAATACTGGAAGAGATTTAAGAATAGAGACCATATAATAGAAAACGAAGATAGCGAATATAACTTAAATTACGCAACATGTACAACAGCAATGGATTTAAAAGCTAAAGCTATATTTGCATATACAGATACAGGCAGAACTGCAAAAAGAATAGCTGGTTTCGGTCCACAATGTCCAGTATATGCAATTACAGCAAATGAGCAACTTTCTAGAGAATTATCTTTAGTATGGAATACATCAACAATATTAGTAGAAAAAGATGAAAATATAGATAAAATGATAGAAAATGGTGTAAAAAAAGCTAAAGAAGAAGGATTAATACAAGAAGGAGATTTAATAGTAATAGCAGGAGGAGCATCTATTCTATCGGGTGCAAGAACAGACTTAAATAAAACTATAGGTGGAATTTTAAAAGTTTAATGTAACAGAGCTAAAAAAGAATAATTTTAATAGTTATTCTTTTTTTGTTTGAATATTAAAAAAAACAATACACTATGAAAAGTGTGACATTATTCATAAATATTTAAGGGATTTACTGTAGATGTTATCTATAGTAAATCCTTTTTTCACATTTAGGAAATATAAATCATATTATGTAATATAAAATATTAAAAGGAGGAAATAAAAATGTATAATAGATACAGAAGATGTTGTTGTCAAAATAATTACAATCCAAAAGTAATTGAAACAATATGTAATGAAGCAGGAACAACAGCTCAATTTGCAAATAACATGAAAATGCATATGCATATGACAGATGATAAATGCGAATGTGGATTTGATGAAGAACCATCATTTTTTCCAGCAAATCCTATGCTTGCACAAAGCTATGTTCCAATTCAAACAATGGACAAAACATTTACACCATGTTGTGGATTAAAAATGGGTACAATATTTCCAGAATTAGTTAGCCCATATGCACCATGTCAAAGTATAGATGAAATTAATTATTTAAAAAAGACAAATAAAATTGGAGAGGGGTGTAATTCATGATGGAAGATAGAAATTGTGGTTGTAATAATCAGGAATTTATGAAAGGCGAATGCAAGTTTGAAACTCCTCAAGGAATAAATGCTGCATTTGGATATAATACTGCAATGATAAATGATTGCAATCAAGATTGCAATTGTGGTTGTAGTTGTGAATGCAAGGACGAGACAAGATGTGAAATGCTTAAAAATATAAGATGCTTAAGTTTTGCCATAGTAGATATATCTGAATATTTAAATACTCATCCAGATGACCAAAAGGCATTATGCTTACACAAAGAATATTGCAGACAATTAAGAGACTTAAAAGATAAATATCAAAGAATATATGGTCCGCTTTCTATATATTATCCATGCAATAAATGGAGATGGTTAGAGGAGCCTTGGCCATGGGAAGGAGACGATTGCTAATATGTGGACTTATAATAAAGTTTTACAATATCCAATAAATATAAAAAATCCAAATGCTAAACTTGCAAAATTTATAATATCTCAATATGGTGGACCAGATGGAGAACTTGCTGCGTCACTTAGATATTTAAGTCAGAGATTTGCTATGCCAGATCAAAAAGCCAAAGCAACTCTTAATGACATAGGTACAGAAGAATTGGCACACTTAGAAATGGTTGGAACAATAGTGCATCAATTAACAGAAGGGCTTTGCCCAGAAGAAATAAAAGCAGCAGGATTAGGTGCATATTATACAGACCATGGGGTAGATGTATATCCACAGTCAGCAGCAGGAGTTCCATTTACAGCAGCATATATTGCAGCAAAAGGAGATCCTATAGCAAATCTTCAAGAAGATTTAGCAGCAGATAAAAAAGATTTTAAGTGCAACCAAAATTAAAAAAATGACTAAAAGTGTTGCAATTATTGAATTATTAGGCATTTTTAGTGATTTATGAGAAAAAGGTTGCACCAATAACCTTTCTTATCTCATAAGGAAAGCAAAGTGCAACTAAAAAAATAATAGTCTAAATTGTGAGAAATGTTACTAGAATAGGCATTATCAAGAAATTGATAGTGTTTATTTTTTTTAATCACAAAACTAAAAAAAATGATAAAAAAAGTACATTTTTAATACAGGTTATAAAAATAAGACCTGTTTTAAAAAATGGTAAAAAAAGAGCAAAAAAATTAAAAAAGAGGTGAGTAAAAATGTGGCAATTTATATTAGGATTATTTATTGGAGCAAATATATCACTAATCTTATATGCAATTATATTAGCTGGAAAAAGAGGTGATACATATAATGAATGAAAATAATAAAATTGGATATTATGCAATAATTCCATCAACGATTTTATTTAATGAAAAGATTAAGTCTAATGAAAAGCTATTATATGCTGTAATAACAGTATTATCGAATAAAGAAGGATATTGTTATGCTTCTAATGGCTATTTGGCTAGACTATTAAATGCACAACCTCATACTATATCTAAATGGGTTTCACATTTAAAAGAATTAGGATTTGTATGTTTAGATATTATTAAAAATGATAAAGGGGAAATTATACAACGAAGAATTTATCCAAATGATACCCCCTATACGATAAATAAGACATACCCCTATGCGATAAATAGGACAGAGGGTATGTCCCAAAAAGGACAATATAATAATATAATAGATAATAATATAAATAATAAGATAGATAGATTATTTAATTATATAATAGATAAAGAAAATGAAATTCCAAATGAATTTATAGATGTCGAATATGATGAAATAATTACAGCTTTAAAAAGATATGATATGTACTATACTAAAGAAAGTATAGAGTATATGAGCAAAGAAAATCTGAATAAAATTAAAGAAATAACATATACGATTGCTTTAATTGTAAAAAATAAATTATTCTATTTAACTAAAAAAGTAAGTAGAGATAAATTGATACAAGTATATAATGATTGTAAAAATAGACAAGCCAGTTATAAAGACACAGACAATCAAATTGAAAATTTTGCTAACTATTATTATAAAAGCATAGAAAATGAATTAACGAAGGATTTATCACCTTCTTTTTTTATGCCAAATAATAGTGAAATAGAAGTAGAAATGTAAAGCAAAGGAGGTGTTTTTTATGCCATATCCATAAAAAAGAGTAATAGGTATAAGAAAATTTTGAAAGAAAGGAGTTTTTCTAATGAAGATTTATAGAGTGATTTATAAAAGTATTCTAATGGATGAAGGAGAAGATTTGGTGGAAGTAAAAACATTTTTAGACAGAAATCTAGCTCTAGATTACATTAAAAGACAAATTATGGAAATAAAGAAAGAAGTAGAAGATTTAGAAGATTATCATGTTGAAGAAGATGAAAGTTCTTATGAAAGATATTTAGATGGTCGTTCTATGGAAGATTCTGTTTCAATATGGTTAGAAGATGATGAAACCTATGATGAAAAGATGCTACAAGAAAAACAACAAGCACAAAAAGAAAAGGAAAAAGATTATGAAATGTAAAAATGTTTCTATAATTTTATTGATATTTATACTGACTATAGTATTTTGCATATCTTGTTACATATTACTAAAAGATCTTAAGGAGTATAAAGAAAGCGACAAATCAACAGAAAAATTGATAGAAGAATCCATTGAAATTAAAGAAGAAACACAAAAAAGAAGTATTGACTGGGAGTATCTAAAATCAATTAATAAAGATATAATTGCTTGGATAGAGATTGAAAATACAAAAATTGATTATCCGATTTTGAAGGACAAAGATGTGTATTACCTAAAACATACTTTTGACAAAAAGTATAATAGCAATGGTTCAATATTTACGACTAATTCATATCCATTTGAAGATAAAGAAACTATTGTATATGGTCATAATATGAAAAATGGAAGTATGTTTTCAGATTTAGGTAAGTATTTAAATAAAGATTTTCTAAACTCTCATTTTAATTTTAAGATTTATACACCAACTTGTAACTATGAAGCAAGAATTTTTAGTGTATATTCAATAGGCGTTGAAACTGAAAGTAATAATATAAAATCCTTGAATTTTGAAGATAGAATAGAGTATTATAAAAAGGCAAGTGAATATAATATAGAAACTGATAGTAACATTAAAAAAATAGTGAAATTATCTACTTGTTCCTATTTAAATGCAACGACTATTCCAACAGATCAGAGATATTATATTGTAGCTAATCTTATACAATTATAGAAAAAATGTGGAAAAGGGCTGACAAATTTTAAAAAACACGTTATTATTATATTAAGAGGTGATATATATGCGAAAAAGAGTCCTTTTTATAATAATAATTTTAATATTAATTGTTGGAGGGATTATAGGAATATGGTGTTTTAGTTCTAATGATAGAAAGTCATCACAGAATGAAAATAACAATTCTAGTAATTCTATACCAGAAAATTTAGATAATTTTATTCAAAATGATACAAATACAGTACCTATTGAAGAGAGTAATGTTTCAAACGAAATAATAAGTGGCAAAGAGGAAGAAAGTGAAACCACTAAAAATGAAGAAATCAATAATACTAAATCAGAGGTAAATAAAACTACGCAAGAAAATAAACAAAATACAAATACAAAAGTATCTACTCAATCAAAAAGTAATTCATTAAGCAACAATAGTGTAAAAACACAAATAAAAGAAAGTGTAGAAAAAACTACTTCTACAAGTACAACAACTACTCCTGCATCTAACAATTCTAAAAAAGACACTACACAAAGTAATAAAGTAGAAAGATGCACAAATAAAAATAATCATGGTATGGACGTTGGAAACTGTGGTAAATGGTTTAATACTAAAAATGAAGCAATAGCATACTACGAAGAAAAAATAAAATATTGGGGAAATTTATGGGAAACTTATCAAATTGAAGATGATGAATATTATAAAAATTGTCCAACAGGTTATGAAATTTGGAGCTGTATGTATTGCTCTAAATGGACAATAAATCTTTACTATAGATAAAATAATAATAAATAATGAAGTCAAGATTAAACTCTTGGCTCTTTTTTATGGAGGTAGATATGATAAAAAGAATATTAAGAGAGCTTGCAAAACTCGAAAACAATAAATTAAAATTAGTAGAGGAACAAGCCAAAACTCAAAAGCAAATTGATGATGTTGATGTGAAGATAAAAGAGTGGAACATTTTAAAAAAAGAATATGAAAAGATTGAGAAGAAGTTTAATAATTGTATAAATCCAAAAGGAACAAATAATGAATGAGCAAGATAAAAAACTATTAGAGCTATATGAAAAAGATATTAAAAAAAAGAAAATCTTTTTCTGTTTTGTAGCAATTATGTTTATAATAGTTATTTCATTTTATGGATTTTACACAAATTATAAACAGTCTTTTCAGAATAATGCAGAAAATGTTATTCAAGAAGAAACACAAAACAATATCATTAATGAAAATAATACAAATGACGATACTACTTTAAATATTTTAAATTCTACAAATGAAATAAAAGAAATAAATAATAAAGAAGTAGAGAAAACCTCAAAAGAAAAAAATATCACACAAGATAAAAGAGAAGCAACGAAAGAAAACAATAAAACAGATACAACAAACAAAGAAAAGGAAAAAGAAAAGAAAACAAGTGAGAAACCTGCGAATAAAGATTTTTTATTTACAGAAGGATATACAATGGATAATGTAACACAAGCAGCACAAGATTATTTAAAATCTTATAATTCTGCTGGCGAGTGTATTCCAATTAAAGATAATGATGGTGTTTATCTAGGAATGAGAGTAATTTTTTATTAAAGTCTTATGAATTATGCCTTAAAAGGTAAAATTCGTAGGACTTCTTTTTTTAAAAATTTTAAACGTAAAGGAGATTTTTAAAGTGAAAAATATTAAGAAAATATGTTTAAACAAAAGATTATTAGCAATAATGCTTTTAATTATTACATTGATTAGTACAGTTCAACCAGTATTTGCAATATCTGGTTCAGGAAGTGCAACTTGGACTGGAGGACAATATGATTCTGGAATAAGAACTACAGAAAGTAGTTCAAATTGTCGGTATTTTAATAAGAAGATTAATTAATTTAGATACTAAAGAAAAATTAACAGTATTTTGTGCTGAACACAAAGTTGACTTTGTAACAGGTTCAATAAATAAGGGAGATTATTATGTTCCAACAGATTCAACAATTAAAAAAGCATGTAAAGTTGCATATTTAGGATGGTATTCTAAATATGGTGATTATGTTGTTGATGGTGGGATTTTGGCAGCTGATATGAAATGGGTAAAACAAGACTATGTTTTCACACAACAAATGATATGGGAAGTTTTAGGACAAAGTAGTGCATCATTTGTAAATTCATCAGTACAGAATGAATATAATTCATTTAAAGCTAACATTAATAATCAAATTGCAAATATGGAAAAAAGACCATCGTTTGATGCAAGTTCAATTACTGTAGATGCAGGAAAATCAAAAACAATTACAGATACTAATGGAGTATTAAGAGATTATAATAGTGTTGATAAAACAGTTGATGGAATTAGGATTCAGCATACAAAAGGAGAAAATACACTTACAATCACAGTAGATGCAAATTGCTCAATAGAAAATTATAGAATATCAGATGCTACAATGAAAAGTTGGGGATTTATAAAAGAAGAATCAAGAGAAACTGATACAAATGTATATTTTTCGTTTAAATCTGGTGTTCAAGATCAATTATTGGCTATGTCCTATAATGATCCAGTAACAATGGCATTTTCATTAAGGATTAATATATATGGAAAGATTGAATTTGCAAAAAAAGATAACAAAGGCAACTATGTACCAAATACATCTTTTAAAGTAAGTTATAATTCAGATATGTCAAATCCAATAGGAACTTATACAACAGGTTCTAATGGAAAAGTAACAGTAGAAAAGATAAGACCGGGTACAGTATATATTCAAGAAACTTCTGTACCAGTACATTTAATTTTAGATAGTAATATAAAAAGTGTTACTGTGCAACCTGCAAAGACCACATCTTACGAAGCTACAAACAAATGGAAACAAGGTAAAATTAAAGTTGTTAAGAAAGATACAGAAAGTGGTAAAGTAGTTTTAAAAGCAGGAACTATTTTTGATATTTACAATTCAAATAACACAAAAGTTGCAAGTATAACTACAAATGAAAGTGGTATTGCCACTTCTGAATTATTAGATTATGGCACTTACTATGTAAAAGAATCAACTGCACCTGACAAATATACTGTAAAAGTTGAAGTAAGTGATAATATTGGTGTTGTTGAAGATGGTAAAGTATATGAAATTTCTGTAGTAAATACTAGAGTAAAAGGTAGTGTTACAATTTCAAAAGAAGATACAAAAACAGGTAAACAACCACAAGGTGAAGCAACTCTTGAAGGTGCTGTTTATGGATTATATGCAAGAACTCCTATTCTTGATCCGGCAGATGGAAGTATGATTTATAATACTGATGTAAAAGTTGGAGAATTAGTAACAAATAAAGAGGCAAATGCAACTTTAGAGAATCTATATTTAGGTCAATATTATATTAAAGAAATTAAGCCTAGCAAGGGTTATAACCTAGATACTACAAAATATAATTTTGACTTAGTATATGAAGGTCAAAATGTAAAAGTAGTTACTAAAAAACTAACTGTTAAAGAGAGAGTAATTTCTCAACCTTTTCAAATTATAAAAATATCTAGTGATGAAGCTGGTGAGGCAGAATTATTACAAGGTGCTGAATTTACAATAAAGGCACAAAAAGATATTGATGAATATGGTTCTTGGGAAACTGCTCCTATAGCTAAAAATGCAGATGGAAAGACTACATCTGTATTAGTAACAGATGAAAAAGGTTTTGCAGTAAGTGATAGATTACCTTATGGGACATATATCATAAGAGAAACAAAACCAATAGATGACAAATACAAAGTGGATGACTTTAAAGTTGTTATTTCAGAGGATAAAGTAGAACCACAAACTTGGAGAGTATTTAACGATACTTCTTTTAATGCTATTTTATCAATTGTTAAGAAAGATGCTGAAACTGAAAAGACTGTTAAAATTGCAGGTGCAAAATTTAAAATCAAGAACTTAGATACTGGTAAATATTTCGGTTACTGGGAATGGAATCCTCTACCTCACTATGTAGATTCTTGGACTACTGATGATACAGGAACAGTTATGACTGGTGATAAACTAGAAGTTGCAAATTACCAATTAGAAGAATTGGCAAGTCCAAAAGGATATTTAATTAGTTCAACACCTATTAAATTTAGAGTAACATCTAAAACTGCTTATGAAACATTGCCAGATGGAAAAACACCTGTAATAACAGTTAAACAAAAAGATGTATCTGTTAAAGGAAAAGTAAATGTTGAAAAACGTGGTGAAGTTTTAACTGACTTCAGAGATGGAAAATTCATTTATGAAGAAAAAGGATTGCCAAATGCAAAATATGAAATATTTGCAAGAGAAAATATAAAGGACCCTTCTAATGATGGTACTATCCTTTATAAAAAAGGAACTGTAGTTGATACTATTACTACAAATTCAGAAGGAAAAGCAACATCAAAGGAATTGCCTTTGGGTGAATATTCTGTAAGAGAAATCAAAGCACCAGATGGAATGGTAATAAACAATGAAGTTAAAAATGTGTCTTTAGTTTATAAAGATCAGAATACTCCTATTGTTTATGATAATGCTTCTTTTGTAAATGAAAGACAAAAAGTTGACATTAATGTAACTAAGAAAGATGCAGATGAAGATATTGGACTTCTAGGAGCTGAATTTGGTATATATGCACAAGCAGATATACTAAATTATAAAGGTGAAATAGTTGTAAGAAAAGGTGATTTAATTGAAACTGCAACAAGTAATACGGAAGGAAAATTGCATTTCAATTCAGATTTTCCATTAACGAAATTTGAAATTAGAGAAATCAAAGCACCTGTTGGCTATTCATCTAGTGATGAAATAATTAATGTTGATGCAACATATAAAGGTCAAGATATACCAACAATTCATTTGGAATATGAATTTAAAAATAAAATTATAAAAGTAGAAGTTTCTAAACAAGATATTACTAATTCAGAAGAAATTGAAGGAGCTCACTTAACTGTTTATGAAAAAGACAATCCAGCAGCAATATTTGATACTTGGGTTTCAGGGCAAGATGGAAAAAATGATGATGGAACAATTAAACCTCATTTAATTAAAGGTATGGAAGTTGGAAAAACTTATGTACTAAAAGAAACATCAAGTCCTTATGGATTCGCACTTGCACAAGATGTTGAATTTACGATTAAAGATACTGGCGATATACAATCTGTTGTAATGAAAGATGAACTTGTATATGGTGAGTTAGAATTTAATAAATTAGGAGAAATCTTTAATCAAACTATAACAGGTCAAACAGAGTTTGGTGCAACACAAAGTCCAGTTTGGAATGAATCAAACTTATTAGGTGCTGAAATTACAATCTATGCAAATGAAGATATAAAAATAGGCAATACAACATATTACAAAAAAGATGAAAAAATTCAAACTTTAGAAAGTGATTGGGAAAATGTTAAAAGTGAAAAATTGCCTGTAGGTTCTTACTACTATGTAGAATCTAAAGTTCCTCATGGATATATAGCTGATACGAACAAACATTATTTTCAAGTTGAAGATACACAAAAGAATGAATTACAAGTTATATCATCTACCTTAGTAAATAATCGCCCTAAATTCAATATAGATATGACAAAAGTATTAGAAAAACAAAAAATATTTGTAAATAAAGATGCTTATAAAGATATAGTTTTTGGAATCTATGCTAGAGAAGATATTTACGATTATATGGGTAATGTAACAATAGAAAATGGTACAATGATTGCTACTACTGGAATTACAGAAGATGGTAAATTAGAAAGTGTACCAGATTTGCCAAATGGAGTTTACTATATTAAAGAGTTACAAACAAATTCTCAATATGTATTAAATGATAAGGAATATGATTTTGAAGTTGCTTATCACGGTAAAGACATTGCAGAATATACTATTAAAATTGGATTAGAAGGAATTGTTGACAATGAGTTAGCAAGAGGCTCTATTCAAATTAAGAAAATTGATATTTTAAATGATGAAGTTAAATTAGAAAATGTAGAATTCAATATTTCAGCAAATAAAGATATGAAAGATGTTATTGCAACTAGCAAAACAAATGCTGATGGTATTGCTGTTTTTGAAAATTTAGAACTTGGAACTTACTATATTCAAGAGGCAAAACAAGTAGAAGGTTATACATTAAATGACTACATTTATGAAGTTGAAGTTAAAGAAGATGGTGATGGAGAAGTAATTTATTGTGTAAATACTCCCACAGAAATGATTTTTTCTAAATTTGATGAAACAGGAACTAATGAATTACCTGGTGCTACTATTCAAGTAATAGAAAAAGAAACTGGAAAAATAGTTGAAGAATGGGTGTCAACAGATGAATCTCATATAATTCATTATCTTGTTGAAGGTAAAGAATATGTTATGAAAGAGATAACTGCCCCATACGGATATACGATGGCAGAAGAAATCACATTTGTAGCAGGAGATGGAGAAAAAGTAACAATGAAAGATATGCCAATTCTTCGTACAGTTAGAGTTGAAAAACTAGACAAAACAACTAAAGAACACATTAAGTCAAATAAATTTGTATTTGGAATTTACGAAGATAAAGAATGTACTAAATTAATTAAACAAGCAGGTGCTAATGAATATGAAGGAACTGCATTATTTGAAGATTTACACTTTGGTACTTACTATATCAAGGAAATTCAAGCACCACAAGGATATAAACTATCTAAACAAGTTGTAAAAATCGAAATAAATGACAAAGGTGTCTTTGCTGATAATAAGTCATTAGAAGAAAAAGACAATGTTTATAGTTTTGAATATTATAATTCACTATTACCATCTATTCAAACAGGTAATGAAACTAACTATATCCTATTAGGAGGGTTAGCAACATTATCTCTAGTTGGAATAATAGTAGGAATTATAGCGTTAAAGAGAAGAAACAATAGAAAATAAGATTAGGGTGGGTGAAATTCCCGCTCTTTTTTCATTTCTAGAAAGAGGTGATTAAAATAGAAGGTAATATTATTTACAATTTTGAAGATTTTAGGGCATTAGTGTCCAATAAAGCAAAAGAAGGAGCTTACTATTTATTATATGATGATTTATATTTTGAGCAAATAGATAAAAATACTATGATAACAAGAGAGGTTTTTACTGTTGCAGGTAGATATACAAAATCATTCAATATAATAAAATATGTAGATTTTAAACTTAAAGATAACCATACGACCAAAGAACTCGCTGAATTTGTCGAGTTATTAAGAAAACACACTAAAATACTTCTTACAATATACAATCCAAAGAAAAAGGATTGTTTTTTATTGTTTATAAGTAGTAGAGATGATTCACAAATAGAAAAGCAAATTAGAAATTTATTAGAAATGGAGAAATAAGTTATGCAACAACAAGTCAGAATTATAACAACTAAAAAAGGATATGAAGAAATTATGAGTTTTTTACGATCTCATAACAATAAAAAATTAACAAAAAATATAGTAAATGATACTACTTGCAAATACATCAATGATATATATTTTTTTAAGTGGGATAATCCTAAATATTTTAGACTTCTAAAAAATCTTTTGACCGTTATTATAAATAAAAATATAACGCAAAGGATATGTATTATAGACAGAAACTACATTAAGTTATATGACAATACTCTTTTAGAAGATGAATATAAGGATATTCCAATGCCTTCAATGACTTGTGAATTTAATGATAAAGAAACAATAAGATTATTAAAACAAATTGATAATGGAGGTAATGAAAATGGGATATAGATCAGATATTAGAATTGTTACAACTAAAGATGGATTTGAAAAGTTAAAAGAGTTTGTAAAAAAATATTTAGAAGAAAAAAAGTTAGATATTAAAGAATATAATTTATTAGAAGAATTAGACACAAAGGCAGATGGTAAAGAACAATGTTATTTTGGATGGAATGGGCTAAAATGGTATGAAGGAGATTATCCAGAAGTTGATGCAATTATGAATGGTATAAATTATCTTGGAGAAAATGAATATTCATATAGATATATGCGAATTGGAGAAAGCTATGATGATATTGAAGAACAATCTTATGATGGAGAAAAAGATAATGAAATCTGTTTGGAATATCCTAATATGATAAGAGAATTTGATGATGAATACCTAAAAGACTTAATAGAAGATAAAAAACTTGAAAATCTAGAAGAAAATAAGGAAGAAATTGATATATGAGTGCTTATGATGAAATACTATCAAGTTCTAATATAGTAAATATTCTTGAATATTATGGACTAAAAGTTAATAGAAATAAATGTACTTGTCCTTTTCATAATGATACACATCCATCTATGATGGTGAACACTAGCAAAGGTATTGCAAAATGTTTTGCTTGTGGCTCTGGAGGAAATGTTGTATCATTTATCCAAAAATACGAAACTGAAATAAATCATAATGCAATAAGTACAGTAGAAGCTATGCAAAAAGCTATAGATATACAACATTTGAATATCGTACTTTCACAAAACAATAATATTCCTCTAACCGAAGAACAAAAGAAACAAAAAACATTATCTAACATTCTAAAAGATGCAATTATTATTTGCGAGAATAATTTAAAAACCCAAAATATAGATGGAGAGAAAATTCTTGACTATCTTAAAAGCAGAAACCTATCGGAGCAAATAATCAATAATTTTCATATTGGCTTCAATCCTACTTATAATAATATAACAAATAATTTATTATCAAAATACAATATGAAAGATTTGATAGAAGTAGGTATTACAAAAGAATCTAAAAATGATTATATTGATATATTTAGCCACAGAATAATGATTCCTATTTTCGACCAATATGGAAATCCTGTTGGATTTGGGGCAAGAGTATTAGGAGATGCAAAACCTAAATATATTAACACTATGGCAACTCCGTTATTCAATAAAAGTGAATTACTATTTAATTATCATAAAGCAAAATCTTTTGCTAGAGATTATGAAATGATAGTAGTTGAAGGATATATGGATGTTATAAGTAGCAATGCAATGGGATTTGCAAATACTGTAGGAATAATGGGAACTGCATTAACAAAAGAACAAATTGAATTACTAAAGAAACTAAAGTGTGAAATTACTCTTTCGCTTGATAATGATGATGCTGGTAAAAATGCTATGATTAGAGTTATACCAGAATTATTAAATGAAGGATTAGAAGTAAATGTATTAGATATATCAAAATTAGAAGGTAAATACAAAGATTTTGGAGATTTACAAGTTGCAAATATAAAGAAGGAAGATGTTTATAAAACAAAAATATCTGCCTTTATTTTTTTACTTGAAAATCAGTATTTACAAAATAAAGAGTTAAATGTAGATAACATCTATACTATTTACAAAAAAATGCAAAGAGATGGCTTAATTAAAAACACAAAAGATATTCTTCGATTCAAAGAATATGTAACTAATAAAACGAATTTTAAACTAAAGGAGGTTGAAGATATTATTATGCCAAAAGAAGTAAAACAAGAATCTAGGGTTGAAAGATATAAGGGCTTATTCTTTTATTACTATATAATGGACCATTTGAAAAAGTATGCTATCAATCATCAAGATAGAATATTGCAAAAATATCTTGAAGCCAATAGTATTAGTCAAGAAGTAATTGAAGAAACTTTAAATAATGAAAATTATTTAAAAGATGGAGAAAATACAATAGATATTTCAAGATATGTAAATGAATATATCTATACTTCTGATGATTATATTAAATTTAAAAATGATAAAATTTTTATACTAGAAAATCTACTAAATAATGTAAAAAGTTTTGATCAAGAAGGTAAAGTTGTAAATATAAAATTATCTGTAGAACAAAAAGATATTGTTTTAAAGCAATATGCAGAAAGTTTTGAAACGAGCATAAAAGAATATATTGAAAATAATCCAGATGAGTTTGAAGATTTGTTTATTGCAAATAATACTTCACAATTTGAAAAGTTATTTCCTAAAACTTATGTAGAAACACTAAAAGAACAAGCAGTTAGTAGATTTAAAAATGAAAATGTTATGGAAGCAGTAAGATATGGTTTAGCATATCCAGATAATATGAAATCTGCAATGACTAGACAATTTGTAAATAATGATAAATATAAGACTTTACTTGTTTTCAATAATAACAAAAACATTTTAGGATTAACACCAGAAAATATTATAAAAGAAACAAAAGAAGAATTAGAAAGAAAGCCAGAGAAAGTACAAGATGATATACAAAAGACAGAAGTTGAAACTGCAAAAAATAATAAGGATATGTCTATATTTATTAAATTATCTGGAAAAGAAAAAGAATCATATAAAGGTATTTATTTGCCTATTGATAGTGGAACACAAGTATTTATTCCTAAACAATTATATAGAATTGATGATGGAAGATTACAAATATTAAATTCACAATCAAAATCAGCAAATATGAGTGAATATGCAGTAGATGAAAATACTAGAACTAAAAAATTTATGAATAGATTAACATTAGATAATTTCTATCATAAATATTTTAATTTATATGAAATTTCAATGGAGAAAGAGGTGATTCCAAGTGCAAGCTACTAATAAAAGTGATGCCACACAAGTTTATGAAGGAGCGGAAAGAGCTACAAGAGTTGGTATAAAAGACTTATTTAAGTATATTTTAAAGCCATTCTCAATTTTTAGTTATCATTATTTTGTTGAAGGTATAAAAGCAGTGCAAAGAGATGGACCAACAAAGGAATTAGAAAAAATAACTAATCTTTCTTATGATGAAACTATAAGAATAATGGAAAAATGTCAAAAAGATGGAATTAGAGTTGTTGCAAGTGAAAGAAAACTATCAACTGAAAATACAGAGTTCGGTAAGAAAAAATCATTATTCCAACAAAAAAGAATAACAAGATATGCAAGAAGAATAAAAAGTTTAAGTGATTTTAAAGCACATTTTCCTAGAATTGCAAATTTGTTGCATATAAATAGACTTATGGCTAAATATGAAAAGAAACAAGCAGAACAAGTGAAATCACATCAGAACAAAAGGTATAATATCTACTTCAATAAATCTAAACAGGGATATATGGGAGATAGAATTGCAGACTTAATAGAATATAGGACTAAAATTTCAAAAGACTTATTTGATGATAATATACAAGCTGCAATAGAAGAATCAAAAGAAAAAGGAAGAGGCTTAAATGCACAGGAAATGAAAGATTTATCAGAAAGTCTAAATTTACACGAAATGGGTGAAGTTGGAGTTGAAGAATTTAAGCAAGATTATTGTATTCATTCTATGCCTTTTTCTGCTTTTATGGGTATAAAAGATGATTTGGAAGTTGCAGATATCCCCTATGGAATGAAAGTAGTTACAGATGATGAAGATAAAAAGGTTGCTAGTATATATTTTGAAAATAAGCATTTAGAAAGATATTCGGAGCTTGGATTCAATAATGTAGGTCAGATTCGTGTTTATGGTTCAGATAATAAAAATATGCAATGGAATATCAATTCGCAAGATGAAATTATATCTTTTAGGACAAAACTTGGAGAGCAAGAAAGACAGACTTATGAAACGTTAAGTGGTAAGAATTATATTATGAAAAGAACTGAAAACGACTGTATTTGGACTGTTTTCAAAAATGATATAAAAGAACTTGCAGAAAAGGAAAAAAAAAGAAACGTAGTGAATGAGGATTTAGAAAAGCATAATATTTTTGAAGAACTTGAAAAAGAAGTTGCTAATTCTCCTACTATCACAGAAGATAAGAATATTGAAATAAATATAGCAGATGAAAAAGAAATAGATAAATAAAGAAGGTAGGTGAGATAAATATGCTAGTGAAAAGAAATAAAAAAAGTTCAAAAGTATTATTTGTAATAGTCTTTGCAATTATGTTTTACTATATGTTAAGAGTAACAACTCTGGTGTCTAGCAATGGTGAAAATTGGTCTTTTGATTATTTCACCATTGCTCTAAATGAATTATATAAAATTAACACTCCAATAGACTTTTCAAGAAATAACTTTCTTGTTTCGGCGGGGGTGTCTTTTTTTTCTTTAATGGTTTATGAAACATATAAAATGCAAAATAAAAAGAATATACAAGAAAATACCTATGGTTCTGCTGAATGGAGAACTCCAAATGATATAAAAGATAAGAGAGATAAGAATTTTGAAAATAATATGATTTTAACACAAACAGAACTAATTTCTAAAAATATGAAAATTAGCAAAATGAATAGACATGTTATATTGATAGGTAGGCCTGGAAGTGGTAAATCAAGATATTATTTTAAGCCTAATATCCTAAATGCAAATGGCACAATAATTGTAACTGATCCAAAAGGAGAATTATTGCGAGATTGTGGTTATTCATTGAAGAAAAAAGGTTATACAATAAAAGTTCTTAATCTTGATGATAAGTCTTGTTCAGATTGCTATAATCCACTAATGTATATTAAAGAAAATCATAATAATATTGGATATTATGATGAAGAACATCCTATACAAGAGGATGACGTAATGAGCTTAATAAATACAATAATGGCAAATACTAAAAGTGAAAATATACAAAATACTTCTGGAGATCCATTCTGGGAAAAAGCAGAAATGATATATCTTCAAGCCTTATTCTACTATACATTAAGACACTATGATAAGGCACATCAGAATTTTACAACAGTCTTGAATTTAATTCGTTTATCGAATCCAGATTCTACAGGTGTTTCAAATTTAGATAGATTATTCGATAGCTGGGCAAAAGATGAACCAGAAGCAATAGGTGTAAAACAATATAAGCATTTTAAGGTTGCAGCATCTGCACCAAAAATGATGAGTACAATAATTATGGTTGCAACTGCAAGACTAGCTTCATTTAACATTAAAGAAATTGCAAATATGACTGATACAGATACTATGGAACTTAATAGAATTGGTATGCCTATGGATGACAAATCTCCTTTACTAAAAGAGATAAATAGTCAATCTAATAAGCCTATTGGAAATGGTAAAGTTGCATACTTCGTAATAACAAAACCTAGCAATAATACCTTTAACTATTTAGCGAGCATTTTTTATACGCAAATATTTGAGATTATTGATGAAAATGCAAAATTGTGTGGTGGAAGTTTAGCAACTCCACTTGAAATTTATATGGATGAGTGGTCGCAGTTAGGTGAAATACCACGATTTGTTGAGGAACTTGCATATTTAAGAGGATTAAATGTTGGAATTACTGTAGGTTTGCAATCATTAAGCCAATTAAAACAAAAGTATAAGGATAGTTGGGAATCGGTTTTAGACTGTTGTGATAGCACATTATTTCTTGGAGGTATGAGTAAAGAAACATTAGAATATCTGGTAGCATTACTTGGTAAGAAAACTTGGTATAAAAAGTCATCTGGAAGGACCTATGCAAGACAAGGTTCATCTTCAACCAATTGGGATGTTGTTGGTAGAGAACTAGCAACTCTGGATGAATTATCAAAAATGCCTAGTGGAAATTGTGTTTTATTTATAGCAGGGATAGGAGCTTTTTATTCTAAACTGTATAACTTAAAGGAACATCCTAATTATTCTGAATTATACGAGCCACGAGAAAACAACTCTCAAAAACTCTATAATCATAAAAAAGAATTGCAATATGGTGAAAATGCAGACTATAAGATGCTATGCGATTCTGGCTTATCATTTGCAATTCCTATTGAAAAGCCAGAAATAAGAGAGGTCGATAAAGATGACTTAAAAGATCTTAAACGAACTGGAGTAATCCAATTTGAGGATTTAGTAATAAAAAAATAATTTAATAAGAAAAGAGATAAATCTTGAAATTGGATTATTAGCCAATTAAGGGGGATTTATCTCTTTTTAATTGGAGGTAAAAAACTATGAAAAAGATTAAAAATTTATTTAGAAAATTAAAAGAAAAAGTAACTGTTATTGGAACAACGCTAATTGGAACTTTAATACTTGCTGATTCAAGAGTTTTGGCAGCTTCAAATACAGAATCCATTGATTCATTTATAAATTTTGCGTGTGATTGGCTAACTAAAATTGGTGGCGTTATCGCATTAGTTGGTGGTGTAATGTTTGCTCTTGGTTGGCAAAGAGAAGATGCAGAAGGTAAATCAAGAGGTTTAATGACACTTATGGCAGGATTTATGCTTGTTGCAATCGCACAATCAAAAAATCTATTTGGATTATAAGAGAAGGAGGACAAATAATTGGATGGAATTATAAGACTTCTTTATAGTTTCAAATTTACAGTTTTCGGTATTGAAATAGATAGTGGTAATTTAATTGGTACGATAGAAAAATTAACTAATTTTTCTAGTGTAAAAGGTATCAATATTTGGTCTATTGGAAAAACAGTAAATGATGTAATAATTCCAATAGCATTAAGCCTTTTAATCCTTTTCTTTATGATTAACTTGATAAAGAAATCAATGGAAGTAGAGAGAATAAGTTGGGAACGAGTGGTAATGGCTTTCGTTTCTTTCTTATTGCTTAAATATTTTATTCAACACGGATATGATTTCTTGTCTAGTATTATGAATATAACAAATGACATTTTTGTTAGTATTACACACGCCATAGGAAATAGTAATTCTTCGATTAATATTGCAGACACTTTAATTGATGCAGTACCAGATGGATTTGTAGATAGTATAATGACATATCGGATTATATTTAATTCTATTTATACCATTTATGACTACAATCGTGCAGATTCTAACACAGATATTTTTAAGAGTTGTAAAACTAATATTATGTTTTGCATTTGCTCCAATTCCTATTGCTTTGGCTGCTGATGATGAGGGGAGAGGAAAAGCAATTCAATACTTTCTTTTTGCAGCAAGTGTTGGATTAGAGGCAGTAATAATATATTTAGCAACTAATATCTATTCTGTTGGACTTGCAGGATTGAGTAGTACAGTAGGCTCAACAAATGCAATATCAACAATAGTTGCAATGTTATTCCTTAATGGAATGTATTTGGCAGTAATACAGTACGCAAGTCAATTTGCAGAAAAACTTACAGGAGGTCATTAATAATGGATAATATAGAAATTACAGTATTTGATGAGATAAAGGATTATAAAGAAAAAATATACTTTTTTAATTTTAGACAATGGATATTTGCAATTCTAATTATAATTGCAGTTGTTCCGACTTATTTAATATTAAAAGAAAAGATTGGTGAAGAAACAACGAGTTATATAGTAATTGCAATAGCAGGAGTTTTAGGATTTATAGGATTTGTAAAAATACACGAATTACCAGCAGAGAAGATAATGCCTTTTTGGTTTAGGCATTATCTTCTTTTTGCAAAGCCAATACATTATATGACAGATAGTGAATATGAACTTGCACATCAAAAGAAAAATAAAAGCAAGACAAAATCAACAAAAACGAATAAATCTAAAACTACAAAAGCTGAAATTAGAGAAATGAAGAAAAAACAAAAACAAGCCAAGATGCTTGAAAAGGCTAGAAAAAAATATGGAATAAATCCAGAAAAATCTGAAATAGAAACTATAAAAGAAGAAAAAGAAACTAGAGCAAATGAAATTAACGAATCTAATAATTCAAGTAAAGATGAACTATCAGAGAAGTTATCAAAACTATCAAAGGAGCAACAAGAGGCTCTTTTAAAACTGTTAGAGAGGTAATATAAGATGAATTTAAGTCAATGGGAAAAATCATTATTAGAATATTATCTATACAATCATAAAGCTAAATGGATGCGTGTTTATAACAATAAGCATCCTATTTTAGAAACAAGAGTTGTGTTTTATACAATATTCAAAAGAAAGATAAAAAAGCAGCCATATTGTGGTGAATTAACCTATACAGGAATGTTTAAAAAATTAGTTGAAGGAGATTGGTATTTTATTCCCAATCTTCTTGACAGTTATAAGGAGGAACAACATTGAAAAAAGTAAAAGAAAATAAGAAAAATAAGGAAAAGAAAGAATTTTTTTTATTTACTCTATTTAATAAACTTGCAAAAAAAATAAAAGCACATAAAGTCGCAAAACCTAAAACTACATCACAAATTATTCATACATTCTTTAAAGACTTTAATGAAAAAAATTCAATTATACAATTAGATGATACACATTATTCTGTTTGCTTTGAATATCAAGACATTTCTTTTGCAAAAGCAAATTATGAGGAACAAGAAAATATTTTTCTTAAATGGGTTGAATTTTTACATTCCTTTAACTATAACGATCATATTCAAGTAGTTTGTTTTGGTACACCAGTAAAGACTAATGATTATAAGCAGAAATTTATTTATAACGAAAACAATCTAAATGAAAATGAATCTAAAGTTGCAAATGAGTTTAATACTCTTATAGAACTAGCAATCGGTGATAAAGAAGAAATATTATGCGAGAAAAGACAAGTAGTTATTACTACAAAGGCTGAAAGTATGAAAGAAGCACAAGATATATTCCTTCAATATCAGTTGAGGACAGAAGAAAAGTTTAAGGAATTAAAATCTAAAATAAAAAGAGTAAATATAGTAGAAAGGTTAGGCTCTTTATATAATATATTTCATAATGAACTTGCAGAAGAAAACGGAATTGATAATTTTATTAAATATGCAATAGATAATAAATTAAGTATTTATGATGTTTTAGCACCAAAGCAAGATGTATCTTTTAGAGAAAAGAATTATATAAAGGTTGGCGAAGATAAATATATTCGTGTGCTATATGTTAGTAAATTGCCAAAATCTATAACTCCAAGATTCTACAATAGAATAACAACAATAACTAACTATAATATTATTACTACTTTAAATATTACACCTACAGATCCAGCTAAAGTTATTAAAATGGTAAATAAGAAAATATCTGGAATGAAAACAGAAAGATTAGAAAAAATCAAAAAAGCAAATAAAAATAATTACAGTTATGAAGCTGTACTTGATGAAAAATTGGAAGATGCTATAAGTGATGCACAAGAATTAAGAGATGCACTCCAAAAGAAAAAGCAAAAGTTATTTACTAACAATGTTTTAATATGTATTCAAGCAAGTTCGCTTGATGAACTAAATAAAGCAACAAAATTAGTAAAGAGTATAGGAAATGAATATTTAATTTCTTTATACAATTTAGATTGGCAACAACTAGAAGGAGTACAAAATTGCCTTCCATTTGGTTGGAATACTTTACAAATACAAAGATCATTAACTTCGGAATCTACTGCTACCAATGTTCCTTTCAATACAAAGGACTTGATGCACGAGGATTCTATTTTTTATGGAATAAATCTTGTTTCAAAGAATCCAGTATTTTGCGACAGAAAGAAATTACTAAATGGAAATGGTTGTGTTTTAGCAACATCTGGAGCAGGAAAATCATTTTCTATAAAATTACTTATAGAGCAAGTATTATTGCGTTATCCAGAGGATGAAATTTGCGTAATTGATCCTCAACGGAGAATATTATCCTTTAATAAAAGCATTTGGAGGACAGGCATTAAATATAAGTACAAATACTGATACACATATAAATCCATTCGATAGTTCTCTACAATATGCGAAGAATGATAAAGAAGCAATAAAAGAAAAATCTGAATTTATACTTGCTTTTATAGAATCAATAGTAAATGGCTTATCTGGAGAACAAAAAACTCTTACAGACCGTTGTACTAATAATATTTATGAGGATTATAAACTTCATAATTATAATAAAGAATATGAGCCAGATTTCAAAAAATTCTATGATGAATTATTAAGGCAACCAGAAAGTGAAGCGAAAAATCTTGCACTTATTATTGAAAGATATGTAAAAGGAAATATGGATATATTTGCAAAGAAAACAAATATAGAAATAAAAAATCGTTTTATTACTTTTGATATATCAGAACTACCACCAAGCATACAAACCACAGGATATTTAGTTGTACTAGACCATATTATGAATAGACTCCACAGAAATAAAACATTAGGGAAACATACTTGGATATTTATTGATGAGTTTCATATATTACTTGCAAATAAGTTCTCTAGTGAATATATTGCAAAAATATATAAGACTGGAAGAAAAGAAAACGCAATACCTACTATTATTACGCAAAACATTGCAGATGTAATTAAAAATGAGGATGGATGCAAAATATTATCTAACTCTGAATTTGCTATGATTTTAAAACAAAAGCCTTTGGATTTACCACCTATTTGTAAGATTTTTGATATAAGTGATGAGGAATCAAGATATGTAACAGATTCGCCATCTGGGCAGGGCATTATTGTTTATGGAGATGACAAAGTTATATTTAGAAATCAAGTGTCAAAAGATTCCTATATTTATGAACTAAATCAAACTTCAAATATGCAAGTAAGTAGAGGATAGACTATGGCTAATGATAATAGCAAAGATGTAGCAAATTCACTTAATAAATATACAGATTATGCACATAAAGGTACAAATCTTGTATTAGATAGTGTAGAAAATATAAATAAGTGGTATGCAGAACAATTAAATAAAATAACTGAAATTGATGTTGATACTTCCAGAATCGAAACTGGAGTAGATAATTCAACAGAAACAAATGATATTGCTAACAAAAATGAAAAAGAAATATCTACAAAAGTAAAACAATACAATGAAATTCAAACTAATAAAGGAAATGATAAGAGTAATATAATAAAATCAAATAAGATACAAACAACATCAGAAAATGATAATAATGCAGAATTAACAGAAGGCAATGAAAATGGAACAATACTAGGGAAGAATAACAGTAAGTTAAAAACATCTAAAAGAATATCTACAGGAATAAAAGGAGCAAAACTTGTAAATAATTCTGCTCAAAAAATAATTAGAACTGGAAAAGACATAAGTACAGGCTTAAATGAAAATGGTACTACTGCTTTCAAAAGTTCTTCAACTAGAATAATGACTAAACCTATAAAGAAAGTAGCTAATAAAGCATCTAATAAAGTTGCAAAAGAAACAGTTAAACATACAAAGAAATTTACAAAGAAAATTGGAACAAAAATAGGTAAAAAGATTAGTGAAAAACTAGGACAGAAAGTAATATCTAAAACAACTAATGTAATGATTAAACTTATGAGATTACTTGTAAAATTGATGGCTAAAGCAATAGATATGATTATATCAATGCTTCCACAAATTGCACCAGTTATCATTATTATAGTTGTTATAGCTGCATTTTGTAGTTTTTTTGGTATTGGAATGAGTGAAGATACGAAGAAAAATTATGAAACATATATGATAAATATGCAAAATGAATATAACGAAACTACTGTAGAATATTACAATTCTGGTAAAGTAGTTGAAGGTACAATCGAAGGTAAAGGTATGATAAATTGGAGAGCACCACTTTCAATACTTCAAATGTTAAATGGAGATCTGACTTATGATTTTGCAGAATTAACAATTTTAGAGCAATTTAGAAAAGCAGAATTATATGAAAAAATAAGTGATGTTACTTATACTTATGAGAAAGAAACAGATGTAGTAGATGGAAATGGTAATAAGATAAAAGAAACTGTTACTGATACAAAGAAAGTAGTTAAAAATCCTTCTTTAGATGACTATATATCTTGGTGTAATAATAATTTTAGTGTTATAAATCAATATAAAGCTGCAAAAGGATTAAATGTGGATTGGAATCAAAAAGCATTTACAGATGATGAAGTAGAACAAATAAAATTATTATATAACTCTAATTCATTTTTTGAATTATTTAGTTCTGATTTTAAATCAACTTATGCTTACTTAAATGTAAACATTGGAGATGAACAATTAAGGGCTATATATGATGAGTTTTTGAAAAATGTTGGTACGAGATATTTAATGGATCACAGTAATCTAAAATATGATGAATGTATGGATTATTATGATTGTTCTTCTTGGGTTATACATTGTCTTGCACATACTGGAATTATAACAATACCAAATACTGGAGCACAGGGAATATACAATGGATATTGCTATCCAGTAAATGTAAATGATAGAAAGGCAGGAGATTTAATATTCTTGAAAGACACTTATGATACTGGAGAGCCTGGAAGTATATCTCATATAGGAATTTATATGGGAACTCTTACAATAGATGGAGATACTGATGAATATGTTATAGATACTGGAGGAAATCCATCTGGAGTTAGAATTAGAAAATATAACAATGGTTGGTGGAATGGAGAGCATTTCTATGGATTTGGTAGATTGAAACAATAGAGGTAAGTTACATTATGAAAAAGATAATAAGAATGTTTTTATTAAGCATATTTTTAGCATTTTTGCTATCAATAACGATATGCTTTGAAGATTTTAAAATAAGAATGGGTATTATAATTTTTATGTACTCATTCTCTTTTTTTATAATTATGAAATTTGGAGGTGATTGCAATGAAAATAAAAATGGTAAAAATGGGGAGTGATTATACAACTCCTATAAATTGCAGATTAAGAGGGATTGTTGTTACGCCAGATAACAAGCATTTATTTGTAGAAGTTGGATGTGCATACAGTCCTGACATTAGACATACATCATTAACTCAAAAGGAATACAATCTAAAATATCCTAATCCACAATATGTTTCTGTTGATTTTTGTTTTAGAGTTGATATTCCAGAAGATAGATATAAAAACTCAACAAAAGAATATAGCAAATATACCAGAGAGAATTTTTTTGAAATTCCCTATACAGAAAAAGGGATTATAAAATTTTTAAGAAAACTTAACAATGAAATAGATGGAATAGAACTTGTAAACGGTTATTATTTGGATAAATATTGTGAAGAAAATGGATTTTATGAGTTATATGATGACAGGTTAAAACACAATTACGAGATATTATCAATAAAATATCTTGATCCAGATATAAAAGATGATAGCAATATTATATACAAATATACTTGTTATGCAGTAGATGGCACAGAATTTAGCGAAATCAGAGAAGAAAAAGATAATATAAAAAATATTGTTAAAAAGTATGGATTAGAAAATGTTAAGCCACTTGTATTAGAGTATATAAACAAAATGTGTAAAACTTTTACAAGTATAGAATTAAAAGAAAAATTTAATCAATTAGTAATTGATGTATTTGAAACAGATAAAAATGAAAATTCATTAGAAATGGATAATGATTATACAGATATATGATTGGAGTGATTTGTAATGAATGTTGATATTATTGAGAAACCTAAAAAGAATATTAGTGAAGATATAAAAGTTAGTTCATCTACAGATGTTTTAAATTTAAAAGATGTTCAAGAGATTAGAAATGCAATCAGAGAACATCTTTTATTTATTGGATTAGACAATAGAAATAATGTTAGAAATATTACTTTATTAGGAATAGGAACTTCTTGTAATGTAGTAATAGACACAAAAGAGATTATACGAACTGCACTCTATTCCGCTAGTGATAAAGTTATTTTGGTACATAATCATCCTTCAAATAATTTAGAACCAAGCAAAGATGACTTTCACCTAACAAGTGTAACAAACGAAATGTTAAAAGTATTTAATATAAAACTTCAAGACCATATTATTGTTACTGAAAAGGATCATATTAGTATGGATAAGATACAGAAAATTAGTAAAGAAAAAAATATAAAATCTATAAATAATTTAAAAAAAGGATTGCTACTAGAGGAAAATCAAAGATTGAAACAACAGATTAAAGAATTACAAGAAGAAATAGGAAAGTATAATTCATTAAAAGTTATTTCGGCTGAGTATGTTGGAAATTATAATGATACTACAGTTTATAATGTAGAACTAATATTAGATGGGAAAAAAGAATATGTAACATTAGAAAGAACTTATAAAGATAGAGAAGCAAATTATAAATGGGAAGTATTTTCAAATTTAGGATTAAAAGATGAAGAAATGGATTACATTATCCAAGTAGTCTCTAAAAATCCTCCAGCAATGTCTATGGATAATCCTTCTACAATATATGAATCTGTAGATGAAATAGAAATGGAGGGATAGAACTATGGATAATACAATACAAATGAATCTATTTGAATACTTTATAGATGAAGAAAAATTTTCTATACAAGATGCTACAAACTTGGTGAAGAATGTTAAGAATATGAATGTAAATAATGAATCTATCCGTGCTAGAATCTATGAAGGTGTTGAAAAGGGCATATTTACTAAAATATCAAGAGGAGTTTATAAAGTAACAAGTCAAATTGAAGGAAAAGAAAATACTTGCCTTTTAATAAATGGTGATGGAAGGAATCTATCAAATATAAAGGACAAGTCTATTGATGGTATAATTACAGATCATCCATACGATTTGCAAAAAGCACTAACTGGAGGAAATAGAAAATTTGCTGCATTTGAATTATTTAGATATGAAAGTAATGATTTTAAGGAAAAGCAAAGAGTATTAAAAGATGGTGCATTTCTTGTTGAATTTCTACCAGAGGAATCGGAAGTCAATTTTGAGTATCTATATGAAATAAAAAAAATGGCACAAGAAAATGGATTCAAATATTTTGCAAAAGTTGCATGGAAGAAAGGCAAGTTTATATCTAATACTGGAAGAAAAAGTAAGAATGTTGAGGATGTGATGATTTTTAGTAATGGAGAGCCTAGAAGTTTGAAATTAGATGCAAAGAAAAATTTAGCAGTAGCAAACGAAAATAATTTAGATGTAAAAGGCAAATCATCTTATGAAGTTAGAGATATGTTGCAAGAGAATAATCTTGATGTTTATTATATGAAAGGTACGAATGGGATGTTACCTACTGCTTTTGATTATCAACCTAAAAATTCAAAAGATAAAATAATGGAAGCAGAAAAGCCTGTAAGACTAATTGAAGAGATAATTGAATATATTTCAAAACCTTATGAAACACTTTTAGACCAGTATGCAGGAAGTGGTAATTTTGTAATTGCTTGTTATAACAAAAAAAGAAATTGTATTGCTATTGAAAAAAATAATGAAATGTTTGAAAAAATGAAGGATAATATTGAAAGTAATTTAGATGTTAAATTTGAAGAAATTGATTACGAATACTAATTGATAAATAAAGTTTATTATGATATAATCATCTCCAGAAATAGTAATTTGTAAAGGAGGTATTTATGGGAATAGAACATTCGCAAAATTATTTACATAGTAAACAACTTGTAGCGACTTTGTTATCAAAGAGTAATATTTGTAACGACGATATTATAATTGAGATAGGTCCTGGAAAAGGAATTATTACCATTGAACTTGCAAAAAAAAGCAAGCAAGTTATAGCAATAGAGTTTGATGCGAAATTAGCGAAAACTTTATCTGAAAAGTATAAAGAATCTAAAAAAGTTCAAATAATAGAGATGGATTTTTTAAAATATAAAATATCAGTAAAAGAACCATATAAAGTATGTGCAAATATTCCATTTAACATAACTGCTGATATTGTGAAAAAGGTATTTGAAGCCGATAATCCTCCTGAAGATATATATTTCATAATGCAGTATGAGGCTTTTCTCAGGTATTCTGGACAGCCCTTTTATAACGAAAGTTTGAGGTCTCTTTTATACAAACCTTGGTTTTCCGCTGAATTGATTTATGAGTTTAAACCATCAGATTTTTATCCTGTGCCAAATGCACGAATATGTTTTGCTCACTTTCAAAGAAAAACATCTGCTGATGTTGAGGATGCGATAGACTATAGAAATTTTCTGTCATATATATTTTTAGCATCTGGAAATACTTTCAAAGATAAAACAAAAAAATTGTTTACTTATGAGCAACAAAAACGCATTTGCAAGTTTTTAAAAATTAAATTAGAGTCAACGCTTACTGAAATCTCATACGATGGATGGCTGTACCTATATGATGTTTTTCTTAAATTTGTTTCCAACGAAAAAAAAGCTATTATATTAAATGCTGAACAAGACATGAAAAACAATCAAAACAAGATTCAAAAAAAACATCGAAATCGTAATCATGGTTATTGGAAATTTGAAGCTAAGCGCCAAAAAAAATTAAAATTTGAAAATGGAAAATAAGAATTTTATCAGTAGCTATATTTCAAATTTCTATATTATTAGCAATAGTGTAAACAAAAAAGTTGACAGAAAAAAGTAATAAGTAAATCATAAATTACAATTTAGTAGTTAGAAAAAAATAATTTATGGAGGGGAGAATATGTTAGGAATTTTTATTTTATTAATTATAGCAATGTTATTAGTGGTTAAGTTTTGCAAAAAGACATTAAAAATTGTATTATCTATTATAATTGTTTTAGTTTTATTATATTGTATTATTATATCTGTTGATATGAATAGAGTACATAGTTTTAGAGAACCTATATTTGCTACAATTAAGCAAGAAGATGATTTGACTATGAAAACAATAATATATCAAGGATTAGGATATGAAGTCAAAATGGTTAAAGATGTAACAAATGATAAAACAATAAAAATAGAAATGTATATGTTTGATAAAGTAATTGCAGGAGCTATAGAGTAAAGAACTATACAAATTACAATTTTAAAGTATAATTAAATATAAATAATTTAGAAGCAAGTCGAAAGATGTGCTTCTTTTTTGTTGGAAAGGAGAATTTTAATGACAGGAAAACAAATAGAAAAAATAAGAAAAGAAATACCACAATTTGAAAATGGAATTCCCTGCGAATTAACACCAGAGCAAAAACGATTGCATAGAGAATTAGATTGTAGAGATATGATTAATAGTTGCTTATGTTATGGTAGCAGTTTTTTAGAATCTCGTTATAGTGAACCATACATTCAAGAATTAGGTAAAGAAAGAGTAATTGAACTTTATAATGAGCAAAAAACAGATTTTGATAAAGCAATCGTTTTTCATAATGTTTATGAAAATAGTGAATTATGTTCCTATAATTCGATTAAGTGGGAAGATGAAATAGAAAAGGATTAAATAAAAAAATGAAAGAAGGGATTATTATGCAGAAAGTATTTAGTATTTTTGCTCAAAATTTAGCTTATTACAACGAAGGCAGCATTGAAGGAGGATGGATTGATTTACCTCAATCTCCAGAGGTTATAGAAAGATATTTGAAAGAAATAGTTAAAGTGGATGATGAACACGAAGAATATGAAATAGCAGATATTGATGACAATATAAGCCCTTTTCCTTATGATTCAATTCAATGGTCTAGTATAAAAGAATTAAATGAACTAACAATTATATTTAGTAAGTTGGATGAATATCAAAGAGAGGCTATTCAAGCGTATTTAGTTTATTCTGGAGAAGAACATTATGCTATAAGTGAACTGATAAATCTATGTTTACAAGTAGATAATATAAATTATTGTAGATATAGTTTTGAAGGATTAGAGAACAATCAAGATTGTTCTCCAGAATTAAAAATGGGATATACAATGGCAGAAGAAAATGGAATATACATTCAACTTCAAAAACAGGGAATAATAGATTATTTCGACTTTGAAAAATATGGAGATAGTTTTGGGTATGATTATGAACTATTAAGCAATGGATATTTTATTCCAAATTGCGATATTGATTTGGATTTTTACTCAAAAGAAGAAATACAAGAAAAAGTAAATGAAATTTTGAAAGAAAATATAAAAGAACAAGAGGTGAGTGAAATTGAGATATAAAGGAAAAATAAGAGAATTAAATCACATTATTATTTCTGATCCAAGTTATGATGAAAGTGTAACTTGTAGATATGAAAAAGATAATTTACGAGAAAAAGATTGGTATGTAGATATTGATATAAAGCCAACTATCGATAAAATTGAGGACTTCACTTTTAGAGGTACAGAGTTCTTTTTATTTTTATATAAAGATAAGAAACTTTGCGAATTAAAGGAAAATGGTACGATTAGCTATCTAAAAGGTATAAAACTAAATGAAATAGAAATTGGTATGGATACAGCATGTGTTGCATTAGGAATAGATAAAAAAGCTAAAGAAATTATTGATTTAAGAGATGATTGGCAACCAGAATGTTCTTTAAATACGCTTACAGATGGAATTTTTGGAACTGTAAAAGAAGGAAAAGCAAAAGATAATGTTGTATTTATATGGCTATCTGGATATTTAGATGAAGATACAGGATATTCTATTGAAGATATAGTTGATTATCTACAATATCAATTAAATATTACAGAGCTAGAAAAATACATAACAAAGCCAATGATTATCAGACAACAAGATATATTAGAAAAAATGACAGAAACCGAATTAAGATTTAAAGAAATAACTAAAGAAGATCCGAAACTTCTTCATTTTTTTAGTAAGGATAATAGATTTTCAAATATAGTATTTGCAGGTACTTATTTAGCTGGAATAGCAGTTAGAAATGAACAGAGAAAAGCAGGAAATTTAGATGGAAAAATAGAGAAATCTCCGTATTCTAAAGAACAAGAAAAATTGATAGAGGAATATACGAATTTAAGAGTAGAATTTGAAAAAACAGAACAAGAAATTGAAAATGATATAGATATTTAGGAGGTGGATAAAATGCACAGAGGAACAGTTTTTATTATAACAAAAGACAAAGATAATAAATTTGAGGTACAAAAGTCAACAGAGTTTAATGGTGGAATGGGATTAGACTGTCATGGCAGAGTTATTTGTGAGATGTTAAGAGAATTCAAAGAGCCATTACTATTTGATGCTATGATTAGAGATTTTGATGAACAATATTTCAAATATGGAGATACAGTTATGACTTATTCTCCAGATGAACAACATAATCCATATATTGATGAAAATGGAAATGAATATTTTGAATATTCTCAAACAGAAAATCAATTTAAGTTTTTCAAAGATGATAATGGAGAATACATCTATACAAGTGATAGCAACTATATTAAAAATATGTCTGATGAAGATATAACGGTTGTATGCAGTAATGGAAATTATGTATTAAAACCAAATCAAATTTTGATTACTGATTATAACGAATGTGTAAATAATACTAGAATAACATTTGGAGAAGAAATAGATGACAAAATAGAAGTTGATGAATTAAGTACAAAAGAGTATATTCCTACTAGAAAGCAGAAGATCATACTAGATAATATTATAAAAACAATAGAATCATTTAACTATAATGTTAATCTTATATATGAAAATGGAATGATTAGTGGTATGGAAATTAAAACTTGGACCAATGGTGGAGTGGATATGATACATACATTTTTCTTTTGTGATGATTATCAAGAACTGTATGACAAAGATAATGTAAAAAAACAACTGCAAGATCTGGCTGATAATTTCTCAGTAGATGATGAAATTGATATGTATAGACAAGATGCAAAATATAAAAGCGATTTTACAATTAGTCAGTCATTAGAAGATTTTAATGAATACCAAAAGAAATTAGAAGATTTAGCAAATAATTTTATTAAAAAATATCACGAACTAATTTATCAGAAATTTATGAATAATAAATTGGAAAAGGAGGAAATGCAATTATGAAACTTATAACAAAGGAATTAGAAAAAATATTTGAAAAATATCCTATAGGAAGTCAAGATGGATTAGGTGGAAATGCGAAAGTTATAGCGAAGTTTTTTAATCCAGTAGGAGTAGGAACTTGGTTAATAACAGAAGGAAATAAATTAGAAAATGGCGATTATGAGATGTTTGGATATTGTCATCTTGGAGATGATGAAATGGCTGAACTTGGCTATGTAATGTTATCTGAATTGGAGAATTTAAAATTGCCATTTGGATTAAAAGTTGAAAAAGATTTATATATGCCAAAGGATTGCAATCTTATTCAAGCAATGGAAAGGACAGGTATTACACCACCATCTTATATGTTAGAGAATATGAAAAAAGAACAAGAAAATGATATTACTGATGAAATGTTTGATTAAATATCGAACACACAGTAATATTTTTTATTTGGAAAGGAATGATTCTTATGAACAATGTGGAATTAAATATAAATGGAAAAAGAATAAACATATATGGTAGTAATGCAATAATTCAAAATGAAAAGCAAATTATTGAAAATTTAGAACTTACAGGGAATGAAAGTGCAGACAGATTAATTATTCAACAATGTATTGATGATAACAAATTGAAGTCTGATATTCTATATGATGGTAATACAGTATATCCATTTGAAAAGATTGTAAAAGCATATAGGAAATTACAAAAGAGTGGTACATTGGATAATTTAACAAAAGAAATGTATCATTTTTTTATGTATGCTTGTGATGATATAGCACATTATGATATTCAAGGCTATAAATGTTATTATAATAATTCTTTTCGACAATTAGAAAATGAGTTATTAGCAAATAATTGGACTGCAAGTAGATTTACAGATATAGATAAAATATTTAGAGAATTGAAAATTAGCAGAGAATATTTTAAAGATAGGGATTCAATAGATATAGATAAAGTATCAACTAGCAAACTAAAATCAATTATTAAAGAGTGTGGTTGGAATGTGAATGAAGCTAATATGTATTGGAAATTTTCTAAAAATATAGGAGAAAAAACAAATTATTCTTTTGATATAGATATATTAACTCGTAATGTATCAGACATTATAAGAAACATTGACTATATATCAAATTCGTTTAATAAAGACAGTTATTGTGAAATGATATATGAGGAAATAGAAAAGAATAATAGACCAACTATGAGTGAAATTGTAGCATCTTCAAATGCAATTAAATACAGTTTAAATCAACTTGCTTCGGATGTACTTTATAAAACTAGGATTGTTGCTGAAGAAAAAGAGAGTATATTAAATAAAGAAAATTTAAAAAGTAAAGAGAATTTTGAATATGAGTATTAGGAGGAGCAAGAACAATGAATGAAATGGAGGAATTTTTAACTTTTGGTGCAGTTGTAAAGATTAGAAAAGAATATGATGATGATCTTTATAAATTTATTGAGCTTATGAAAAGCATTGGATTTTTAAGGGAATATGCTGAATCTTTTGAAAAAAATTGTTGCTTTGATAAAGAATTTAACGAATTTTCAGAAGATAGATTTTGGTACTATGTAAAACTAAATAATGGGAATACTAGAGATACTTGCATTGAATTTCAATGGAGTAAAGGTTTCACTTGGGGCAACAGAAAAGACTATTTAGATTATGATAAAGATATGAAAATATTAAATGTTGATGAACTTATAAAAGTTTGTGGAAAAGAAGAATTATTTAATATGAATTATGAGAAAACGAGCTTTCAAAACGAGTTAAAAGATAAAGAAAGTGCTTATGAACTAGATGATTTTTTATCATTTTACGAATGGTCCATTGTTAAATATCCAGATGGAAAATATAACATTAAAGATGAACAATGTAATACATTTGATTTTGAAGAAAATACAACATTAGAGGCAGTAATTGATAGAGTTTATTTTAGAATGTTTGATTACTTTATAGATGAAGGAGAAGTAGAACATCTTATACTAGATGGAGAACTTAATTATGTGAAAAAAGTATATGATACTTATATGAAGGTTGGTGAAAATTTAAAATTACTAGATGATAAAGACAAGAATTTTTATGCAAAATGGTTTAATGAATTAACAAAAGATATTGAAGAAAAAGAATCTAAAGAAATTGGTGATATAAGTAATAATATTTAGAATCTATAGGAGGTGAATTAAGCAATGAATAAAGAAAATAATGAAGATTTTTTTAAAATTATTTGCAAAAAATATATAGATACAATGTCAAAAGAAATGTTATTAGAAACAGAAAATAACAAGATATTACACATTTTTATTGAGGATGAATATATAGAATTAAAAGAAAATGGAAGTATAAATATTCAAAATTATAAAGACTATTTAGATGGAGATTTCAATGTATATGAATATGATTCATATCAAGAATTATATAAGGAAACAATAGAGGATGAGATACTTTATGACATAGAAGATTTAGGATTATTTGATGATAATAATAAATGGGATTTCTATATTACATTTGAAGAATTAAAAAGACTAGAATATGGATACAAAGTACAATACAATTATCCATTATTAGAAAAATATATAGTAGAAAACGAGGAAGATTTCTATACATATTTTTCTTTAGAACAATTAAATGAATTTGAAGAATCACTACATTTATATTATGAAACTGATGATATTGATACTAATAAATGGGGAGAATTATATTCAAAGTCCAATAAATATTTTAATAATAATATTATTGCTTTATCGGAAGGAATGATAAGTTATTATGATTTATTACAAGATTACAAAATAGATTCTAAATCATATTATGATTTATCATTAGACAAAGTTATTGAATATTTTAAAGAAAACGAGATAAAAGATTTAATGGAATATGGAAGTGATGGAGATGAAGGATTATATCATTTATCTTCTATGTATCAAGAGATAATGGATCAGTTAGGTATAAAATATTCAAATGTTTATACAAAAGATGTATCAGATGGCAAATATTTAACAACAATTATTTTTGAAAATGATTCTTCAATACAAGTAGATACAAGTGCATGGAATGGAATAAAAAATGTAGCAGAAAATATGGAATCTATCTATGAATCTTATGAAAATTTAAAAGAAAAAATAAAACCAAATGAGGTAAAAAATGAAAAAGAATTTGAGTATGATTTTAATTAAAAAAATAAGTAGAAGTGGAGTAAAAAATGCTCCACTTTTTTCAAAATTTGGAACAAAAAAATATCTCCCAGAGGGCAAAATGGGTTTTAGGGCTTTTGCCCTAAACAGCGAAAAGGGTGTCAAAACACCACGCTGGCGAATATTGGGCATTAAAAAATGCCTCATTATTCGGAGCAAATAAATTGCTCTGGATTTTTTGTACTTCGCTTTGCTAGTACAAATATTTTTTATTTATAAAGTGAGGTGGATATTATGCGAGATAGCGAAAGCGAACTAGATAAAATATTTCAATCTTATAATAAAATTTTATCAAAATTAAATAAGCAGGGATGCAAGACAAAAAATAATAAGGAAATTACACATAAAGATTTAAGACAAGCTATAGAAATAATGATAAAGAAACATCCAACTTGTAGATGGAGAAGCAATAAAGTCAAAAGTAGAAAGTTTTATATTATAGATGAGGGATATTGGTGGCTTGTAGATGTATTCTTTCAAAATGAAACGAATTTAATTGATGCTGATATAAAATTTTTTAAAGAAAGAATAAAAATGTATGAAAATTTTTTAAAGTTACAACCTAAAGAACTATTTGTTAATGATATTCCATATTCACAATTAGAAGTATTCTATAATAGAAAATTAGATACAGTAAGAAAAGCAATAGAAAAATTAGAAAAGAAATATAGCATTAAGTTGAGATATAAAGAAAATAATCAAGTATATGTATATAGAAAAGGTATAGAGTTATTATGCAAAGAATGTTTTAAACAAAAATATCTGGAGATATTGGAAGATTATAAAATGGGATTAACTGAAAAATATATAGCAGCGGGTTATCCGTATGATAACTTTTTTCATAGAAATTAGATAAATGGAAGTAAGAGGATTTTTCTTGCTTCTTATTTTTATAGAAGGGATGATTACAAATGGATTTTAATTCTAAACAAAGAAGAAAAAGTATAAAGGTCTGGTTATCAGATGAAGAAAGAATTTTAGTAGAATCAAAAGCAGAATTTTATGGATATAAGCGACTTGCAAAGTATATTCGTGATGCAGCAATATATGAAAAAGTAACTTATGTGAATTTGAAAAATAAAGAAGAATTATATGTTGCATATAGCGAAAATACAAAGGAATTAAAAAAGATAACAAAAGAAATTAGACATATAAGTAAATATGCAACGCAACTAAATGATGAACAAAGAAAAGATTTATTAGACTTAATGTTTGCAGTATTAAGAAATCAAAAGGCAATGATAAAACTTATTGATGAAAAATTGGATTTAGAGGTTTGGAAAGAAGTTAATCATAACAAAATTGAAAAAATGGAGGGAGAATAATGCCAGTAACAAAAAGATTACCACACTTAGGCTCTCCTAAAAATTTAATTGAATATATACTTGATGAGAAAAATGATGGTGAGAAAATTGGGTGTGCAAGTTCTCTAAACTGTAATGTTGAAACTGCTCTTTATGAATTTAAGGATATTCAAAAGAAATATAAAATGGGTGGAACTAGAGGGGCGTATCATATTATTCAAAGTTTTTCTCCATTAGATAAAATAACTGTAGAACAGGCAAATGAAATTGGATTAAGAATGTGTAAAGAATTATATCCTACTTTTCAATGTATTGTGTCAACACATATAGATAAAGGACATATACACAATCATATATGTGTAAATGCAATAAATTTAGAAGGAAGAAAATTAGAGGATAGACTTGCAAATGAAAAGGAGGGACTTTATGGAGTAAGTGATACAAGCGATCGAATATCGAAAGAGTATGGATGCTTTATTATGCCTAGAAAAACATACTTAAAATCTAAAAATAGTCAAGATGATTATTATCAATATAAAAGACAATCTTGGAAGGAACAAATTGAAGAACACTTAGAAAGGCTTATTCCAAAATGCAATAGCATTGATGAATTATTAGATGAACTATCTATTTTAGGCTATGAAATAAGGAGAGGCAAACACATTGCAGTTAGATGCCTTGGTATGCAAAGATATGCAAGAATAGATACAATAAATTCAAAATATTCTACTAGCAATTTATATAAGTTGTATAGAGAGAAGGAAAATGTAAAACTACTAGCAATTAAAACAGAACAAAATGAATTCAATTCTATAATATTTCAAAAAGCAAACGAATCAAAAATTGCTATTGAAAAAAGTCAGTTAGGTGCAAAGGGAAAAGTTTATAGTGAATATCAAAAGACAAAGTATCAAGAAATAAAAAGGTATTATCAATTAAAACAACAGTTAGAATATTTGGACAAGTATAATATTAGAGATTTTGATGATATTGAATCACAAATTGCACTTAAAAGAAACCAAATAAAAAGTAAGAATATTAAGATGAAGAAAAATCAAGAAAAATTTGAGAAGGTTCTTAAAACTACAGAAATGGCGAATGATTATATTAGACTTCATACTGTATATGAATATGCTATGTCATATAAAAAGCAAGATAAAGATTATGTTTTACCTAAAGAGGCAGAAATATTTTTAAATATACAAAATGAATTGAATATAACTTCTATTGATGAAGCAAAGGAGTTAATAAAAAAATCAAGATTAGAAAGAATTGAGATAAACAAGCAAAGGAAAGAAGTATTAGAACTTCAAAGGGAACTTAATCATTTAGAAACTATAAAAGAAGAAAAATTATCTAGTAGTAATTTGTATATCCACAATATTAAATTTCGGTGGAAATAGAATTGATTATAAAAATTCAAATGATAAAGAGTTTTGTGTAAATCTACCATACTCAAATTTCAAAATACATATTGATAAAAAGTTTACTGCGTATAATGAAAAACACCAATTTTATACATTATACCTAGTAGATGACAAAGAATACGAACTATATGATGAAAATAATAAAAAAGTCGGAAGTACAACAGGAGTAGAACTAGAAAAATTTGTTTTAGACAAGAAGAAGGAAATTGATTCATTATATAGCAAATAATAAAAAATAATTCGCTCCAGATTAAATTCTGGGGCGTTTTTTTGATGCAAAGGAGGAATTTATTATGTTAAAGTTATTAAGCCTATTTACAGGCATTGGAGCTTTTGAAAAAGCATTAGAAAGATTAAATATAGATTATGAACTAGTGGGATTTTCTGAAATAGATAAATTTGCTATTAAAAGTTATTGTGCTATTCATAATGTACCAGAAAATAAAAATTTAGGAGATATAACTAAAATAAATATTGATAAAATACCAGATTTTGATTTATTAACTTGGGGATTTCCATGTCAAGATATATCAATAGCTGGCAGAATGGAAGGAATAAAAAAAGGAACTAGAAGCGGATTATATTATGAGGGCTATAAAATTTTAAAAGCCAAAAGACCTGGAATTAGTATAATTGAAAATGTAAAAAATCTAACAAGTAAAAGATTTAAAGAACAGTTTGAAACTATATTAAAGGATATAGAAGAATTGGGATATAATAATTATTGGCAAGTATTAAATGCAAAGAATTATTCTGTACCACAGAATAGAGAAAGAATTTTCATTGTATCAATTCGTAAAGATATAGATAAAAATAATTTTGTTTTTCCATCGCCAGTAGAATTAAAATTAAAGTTAAAAGATCTTTTAGAAGATACAGTTGATGACAAATTTTATTTAACTGAAAATGGAATTGGAAGATTGATAAAGAAAAATAACAAATTATTAAAAGATTGTCAAAATCCTAATATTAGTTCTTGCCTTATTGCCGGTTATCACAAGATGAGTGGTAATCAAAATCAATATATTGCAGAATCCAATAAAGTTGAAAAAGTAGCTGGCTTGTATGATACAGAAAACAAGAAACATCAAGCAGGAAGTATATATAATTCAAATCGGAATATCTCCAACATTAACTACAATGGATAAAGGAGGACATAAGCAACCATATATTTTAGTAAGAGAAGCAACAAAAAAGGGTTATACCGAAGCAATGGAAGGAGATTCAATAAATGTTTCATATCCTAATAGTATAACAAAACGAGGGAGAGTTGGAAAAGAAGTATCGCAGACAATCTTAACATCATCTAGTATGGCTACAGTTATTGAAACACCTAAACCTATATGCTTGAATAATAGATTTAAACAACCAAGTGTGCAAGACAGAATATACGATTCAGAAGGAATTGCAACAGCAGTTACAGCTAGTCAATTCAGACCTAAAGTTGCAGAAAGAAAAATGTTTAATCCATACAATGAAAAAGAAATTAAAGATATAGCACCTACACAGACAAGAAGTTGTGGCTCTACTACATCAAGTGCAGCAGTTTTAATTTCAGAAGATGGAAATCATTATATGAAAATTAGAAAGTTATCTCCACTCGAATGTTGGAGATTGATGCGGGTTTGATGATAGCGACTTTGAAAAAGCAAAATTAGTGCCTACAAGCGACACACAACTTTACAAACAAGCAGGAAATAGCATAGTTGTAAATGTATTAGAAGCAATATTTAAAAATTTGTTAAATAGTAATTAAATAATAAAAATTTAAAAGCCAAAATGATTTACAAAAAAGTAAAATTGTTTTGGCTTTTTTTATGCAATTTTTTTAATAATATGTTATAATGCCATTGAATACCAAAAAATGTAGGAGGTAACTGATGTTAGAGTATATAGAAGTTTTATGTCATAGTAGTATAAAAATAAATAAAGAAAAAGTCATATATATTGATCCATTTAAAATAGATAAAAACTATAATGATGCAGATATGATATTTGTAACACATGACCATTACGATCATTATTCAGAAGAAGATATAGATAAAATAAAAAAAGAAGATACTATTATTATTGCTCCAGAAGAATTATTAACTAAATTATTAAGAAAAGGTTTTAGAAAAGATAGTATAATTACAGTAGAGCCAAACAAAAAATACATGATACAAGGAATGAAATTTGAAACAATACCAGCTTATAACACAAATAAACAATTCCATCCAAAAGAAAATGGATGGGTAGGTTATATTATAGAAATAAAAGGTGTTCGTTATTATATTGCAGGCGATACAGATATTACAGAAGAAAATAGAAGAGTAAAATGTGATGTTGCTTTTGTTCCAGTGGGAGGAACATATACAATGGACTTTAAAGAGGCAGCTACATTAGTTAATGAAATAAAACCTAAAATGGCAATACCAATCCATTATGGAGATATAGTGGGAACAAAGCAGGATGCAATAGATTTTTCAAAACTACTACATCCAGAAATAAAATGTGAAATTTTAATTTAGAAATAAAAGGAGAAAAAAGAAGAATATATGGATAATAAAATTATAGCTTCAAACAATGATATTATATTTTACAAGAAAAATAATGGAGATACTAATATTGAGTTAATGGTAAATGGAGAAACTTTATGGGTATCACAAAAAACAATGGCAGAAATATTTGATATTGATAGAACAGTCATTACAAAACATTTGAAAAATATTTTTAATGAGGGAGAATTACAAAAAGAACAAGTATGTGCAAAATTTGCACATACTGCAAATGATGGCAAAACATATAATACAGAGTTTTATAATTTGGATGCTATAATATCTGTTGGTTATAGAGTAAATTCTAAAAAAGCAACAGAGTTTAGAATATGGGCAACTAAAATTTTAAATTCATATATGACTAAAGGTTTTGCACTAGATGATGAAAGATTTTTAAAAGGCGGCAAAGTCAATCAAAAGTATTTTGATGAATTATTAGAAAGAATAAAAGTAATTCGTACAAGTGAAAGAATGGCATATCAAAAAATAACAGATATTTTTATGGCTACTTCAATAGATTATGATAAGAACTCCGAAGAAGCATATACTTTCTTTAAAATAGTACAAAACAAACTCCATTTCGCAATAACAGGACATACAGCAGCAGAATTAATTTATGAAAGAGTGGATGCAGATAAAATAAATATGGGCCTTACAACATGGAAAGAAGCACCTGATGGAATGATATATAAGTATGATATTGGTGTTGCAAAAAACTATCTAAATGAAGATGAATTAAAAAAACTAAACAATTTAACTACATTGTTTTTAGATTATGCAGAGGCAATGGCAGAGGAAGAACAAGTAATGACAATGAAAGATTGGATTAATGAAACAGATAACCTTTTAAAATTTAGAAAAAAGGAAATATTAAAGAATTCTGGAAAAATATCTCATAAACAAGCAATAGATAAAGCAAATGAAGAATATGAAAAATTTAGAATAAAACAAGATGAACAATATATTTCTAGTATGGATGAAATGTATAAAAAATATTTAGAAGAAAATAATTAACGATTTATTAAAGAATAATGAAATGTTGATAGCAATTAAAGGAGGATGTAATAATGGAATATTCAAAGAAAGAAAAACAATTATTTAATGAAATAGGAATACCTGTAGAAGATAAAAATTATACAGAAGAGGAAAGAGAAAAATTTAAAATAAAAGTAACAGATTACATTATGAGCCAAAGTTCAAAAGATATAGACAAATTAACCAAAAAATTCAGTAATATACTATATTAGTATAAGGAAAAGTTTATGAAAATTAAAATATTTGATGTAGTACAATTAAGTAATGGAAATAAGGCAACAATTTTAGAGAAAAGCGATAAGGCTACATATAAAGCTGAAATAGTAAATTCCGAAGGAAAAACAGAGGGGATAACACAGATAAGTGAAACAGATATAACTAAAGTTATATTTTCCAAATAGGAATAAAATAACATTCACAAAAGATAACAATTAAATATGCAAAATAGGTGATGTTATGGAAAAGAAGATATATAAAGAACCAAATAAATCAGAAACAGAAACTACAATAAATGTACTATATTCGGAACAAATAATAAATATATATACAAATAAAGTAAGTTTACAAAAACAATTAAACAAAATTTTAGGACAACCTACAAATGAATATAAAATAAAAAGATCTATTGTTGGAAGTTGTTGGGAAATACCATTTAAAGAAAAATCAAAAATTTCACAAATGATATTAAAAGCTAACATATACGAATTATAAGAAGTATAGGAGGATTTAGTATGTCAGTATATACATATTTTACATTAGGAATAATTTTAGGAATAGCAATATCAATAGTATTTGTATCAAAAAGAAACGAAAAGTTTGAAAGTAAAGTTAATTTAGAAAGAAAAATGTTTTGTACTGATAAATTAGATAAGATGATAGAAGAAGCAACCAATAGAATATCTCGAAAGATAGAAGAAAAAAGAGATATGCTAACTGAATCTGAAAAAGATGAGATTATTGTGCAATGTTGTAAAGAAAAGTTCGGTTTATAATAGAATGAACTTGAAAACCAAATAGTAATTTGTAGAGGAGGAATATGTATGCAATTAATAATATATCCGTTTATTGTTTGTGTGGGAATTTTTTTGATACAACTTTTTTTCATAATAAGAAAAAACAAAATAGTATATAATGATATTCAAAAAAAAGATAAAAAACATTGGAAATTAGTTATAAAAATATTAGTAGCATTGATAATATCAATAATTGTAGGAGTTTTATCCTTTTACATATTAGGCATATATGTTTTAATAGGCTTAAATGCAGGACGCTAAAAGATTTATACAAATTACAATTTAGGAGTGTGAGATTATGCCAAAATATACTTTTGAAGAAATAAAGAATTTATTATTAAGAAGTATAAATGAAGATCATATTGAAGCAGAGTTAAGGTTAATATTTGAAGATAAAAAGTATGAGTATATGATTATTATTTATGATGACCATTGTTCGTTTCAAAGGTGTGGCTCACTTGAAGAACAAAGTGGAGAATATAACTATAAGACATTAGATGAATTATATAAAGCACAACAAGTTGATGGTATTATCATAGAAAGAGATTGGGATAAAATAAAAGAATTTGAGTGTGCAGATTTTGAATTATCAGGTTATTGGAAATAATTATAAATTACAATATATAAAGGAGCTTGGATATGATAAATATATTAGTTCATGGACTAGGTCAAAATGAAAGTAGTTGGAATAAAGTTAAAGAATTATTGAAAGAAAATAAGATTGAAGTTGAAACACCTAATTTATTCAATCTTGCTAAAAACTATCAATTAAATTATGAAAATTTATATAGAATATTTGTTAATTATTGTAATAGTTTTAAAGAAAAATTAAATATAGTTGGTCTTTCTCTAGGTGGAATACTTGCTATTGATTATGCGAACGAATATCCAGAAAAAGTTAATTCAATAATATTGAGTGGAACACCTTATGAGATACCAAAATCAATTATTACTATACAAAATATTATATATAAATTTATGCCTAAAAAAGTTTTTGAACAAATTGGTTGTACTAAAAAAGATTTAATAACTTTAATGGATTCTATTAAGAACTTAACTATACCTCAAAAAGCACCTAATATAAAATGCCATACTCTTATTATGTGTGGAGAAAAAGAAAAAAATAATATAAATATGAAAAGTGCTATTAAATTGAACGAAGTTATAAAAAATAGTAAATTTGAAATTATAAAAAATGCAGGACACGAAGTCAATATAGATAATCCAAAAGAATTTGCTAATACAATATATAATTTTTGGAAAGAAAATTAGTAACACAAATTACAATCCGTAAAGGAGAAAGAAAAATGGCAACATCAAAAGATTATAAAGATTTTATATTAGAACAATTAGATTTATTAGATAATGCAGAATAAAAAATTAGTAATATAGACTAGAAATAATAAGGTTATACGATTAAAATTAGATAGAAATATCTAATTTTTTTCTTTGAGAAAAACCCTATATTTCAAGCAAAAATAAAAACTCTACTAACAGTCGGTTGATAAAATTAAGTAAAAATGATAAAATTTTCACAGAAAAAAGTGAAAAGGAAGTCATAAAAAATGGATAATCAAAAATTTGGAAAGTTCATAAAAGAACTAAGAAAAAAATCTAACATGACACAAAAAGAATTAGGAGAAAAATTAAATGTTACAGATAAAGCAGTATCAAAGTGGGAAAGAGGATTAAGTTTTCCAGATATTACAATAATAAATTCATTAGCAGAAACATTTGGAATCACATCTTCAGAAATATTAAATGCAGAACTAGGTAAAAAAGAAGAAATAGATATAGAAAAAGCTGTTCAGGAAGCAGTTGAAAATATAATGAAGGAAAAAGAAAAAAGACAGGAAAAGAGAAAGAAAATACAAAAGATTATAACAATAATATCAACAGTATTATTTGTAATTTGTTTTATTATTCAACTTGGATATATAACTATTTTAAGAAAACATGGTTATGAATATGTATCAGACATTGTTTATTATATTATAAATGAAATTATTGTTATTACAGCTATAATTCCTTCAATATATATTACTCAATATAGCAAAATTAAAAATAAATTGATGAGAAATATAATAGTGACTTGTGTAGCAAGTATTTTAACGATTACCAATTTTGCATTTATGCTTAACAATGGATTTAAAAATAAGTGTATTGTCAGCTTTTCGAGCGATTTTTCAAATGAATTAGTATTAAAGCAGAATAAAGAAACAGGAGAAACAACATTATATAAAAATGCAAAATTATTTATCTTTGCTAAACCAAAAGAAAAATTTTCTTATGCAGTAGAAGGAAAGATAAAACATCAATGGATAGTAAATGATGTTTGTAGCATTACATATAAGGATAAAGATGGAAAATTAAGAGAATTTGTTGCAACTTATGGAGATAGAGGTAATGGAATATCATATTATTATGTAACAACGGCTATTTCAGGTGATTGGCAAACAAGAAGTCAATATGGCACTCAAATAGAGATGTCTATGGATTCTAAAGGGATAAAGATTAAAAAAGATAAAAAGTCAGAAGAATTTGAATATGATAAGATTAAACAATATGGAACACTAGCAATTGTATTGTATAAAAATGAAACACCTAAATATGTAATTGCATTAAATAAAGATTGTAAAATAGATGAAAAGACAGGAATTATAAAAAGAGATGGAACAATAACCTTAACAGAAGTTTCAATGGAAAAGGCAGTAAAAGAAAAACTATATTGTACTACATACAAAAATGCAAATGATTTAAGTAATTATAATGTTGTTAGTGTAGCTGCTAATGATTATAAGATAAAAAATGGTATTCTATATATTAGTTATGATGGAAAAAATACAATAGAAGTACCAGGAGATTTTTCAAATGATAGTTCAAGTTACAATAAATACAATTATCAAATTTCAAAAGAAAAAACTATATTTTATTATACTAAAAATCAGAAAAAATATTTAGTATATTCAGATGATATGGGAGTTAATTGGCAAACTGTTGAATTAGAAGATAAAGGTTCTATTCAAAATATACAATTTATAGATGCTAATATTGGATTTATGCTTGAATTTGAAGATGTAGCAATGGGAACAGCCTTTGGAAAAATATCAAAAACAGTTGATGGTGGAAAAACTTGGACTGACATAAGCAATGGTATTGGAGAGAAAAATGAGGAAAGGTTTAAAACAGCAAGTCAAATAAAATTTATTGATAAAAATACAGGATTTTTAACAATGCCTCTAACTGGTGGAGAAAATTCGGATTTGTATATTACAAGAGATTGTGGAAAAACATTTTCAAAAGTAAATATTTTAGAAAGTGATATATATGATTATTATAATTTACCAACAATAGAAAATGAAAAAATGTATTTAGAAATAGGGCAAGGATCAGATGGAGATTATAATGGTGGAGATTCTAAAAAATATTGTTCAGAAGATAAAGGAAACAGTTGGAATATAGTTAATTAAATTTGGAAAGGTAATAAGAAATGAAAAATAAAATTACTATAATTATAATTTTTATATTAATTGTATTAGCAATTAGCATAAGTCTATATTTAAAAAAGAATAAAATAAAATAGAAAATAAAATGTTGAAAGAATAGTTGTAAAATACTATTCTTTTTGCCTTTCTTACAAAAATGTAAGGTTATTGTAAGGTAAATCGATGGCAAAGTATGTATAAGAGATTTATAATGAAAAAAGAAAGGAGAATCACTATGGAAACAATAAAGGAAAAGATAATTGTTATTATAGGAATAGTATTAGTGATAGCATTGTGTTGTGGTGCATATTATATGCTTGTATATCAGAGTTCAGATTATTATACTCAAATAGATAATACAAAAGTAGAAAAAATATCAAAACATAATATGAACTATGAATATACATTAATATCTTATAATAAAAACGGAAAATCAAAAGAAATAACTTTTCAAACAACACGAGAATTAAGAGAAGATGCCTATTTAAAACTAAAAGTGATGATGACTAGAGGTGTTGTAAATTGGGAAGAAGTACAATTTGATGAAATGCCAGAAACTGTGCAAGAACAATATAACAAATAAATAATACAAAAGCAGATCAATATTGATTTGCTTTTTGCACTTATAGAAAAATAAAAAAAGATATGCTATAATGTGGTAGGTGAGAAAAATATGTCAAATATACTAATAGTAGAAGATGATGAAAAACTAAGTAAAGAATTAAAAATTTTTTTAGAAAAAAATGGATATACAGCAGTAATATTGCAAAAATTTGATAATGCAGTAGAAGATATTTTAGAAGAAAATTCAGATCTAATATTACTAGATATAAATTTACCATACACAGATGGGGAATATATTTGCAAAGAAATAAGAAGAACATCAAATGTTCCAATAATAATGGTAACAAGTAGAGATAATGAAATAGATGAACTATTAAGTTTAAATTATGGAGCAGATCAATATGTGACAAAACCATTCAATATTCAAATTTTACTTGCAAAAATTGCAGGACTTTTAAGAAGAAATCAAAATGCAGAAAAAAGTCAGGAAAAAATAAAGTGCAACGAATTTATTTTAAATGTATCTAAAAGCGTGATAGAAAAAGAAAATAAAAAAATAGAACTTACAAAAAATGAATTAAAAATATTACATTATCTAGTATTAAATCAAGGTAAAATAGTAACAAGAGAAGAAATTATGAATTATTTATGGGAAAGTGAGAACTTTATAGATGATAATACTTTAACAGTAAATATGACTAGATTAAGAGGTAAATTAGAAGAATTAGGCATAAAAGATTCTATTGAAACTAAGAGAGGACAGGGATATATATTAAAATGAGTTTTAAAAGTTTTTTGAAAGATAGAATTACATATATCATATTAATTTTATTTGCAAGTATAACCTCTCAAATATTGCTATTGCCATCAGAAATAGCAATATTTGTTAGAATCTATGTTGGACTAGCTCCTATTATATTATTTTTAATATACTTTTTTATAGAATACTATAAAAAGAAAAATTACTATAACAATTTAAAAGAAAGTATGATGGAATTAAGTGAAAAATATCTAATTGCAGAAATAACAGGAAATCCTGGTTTTGAAGAGGGAAAAATCTTGAAAGAGATAGTACAAGAAACAGGAAAGTCAATGTTGGAGAATGTAGATAAATATAAATATTTGCAAGAAGATTATAAAGAGTATATAGAACTATGGATACATGAAATAAAATTACCAATAGCAGCAGGAAAGATGATAATAGAAAACAATAAGTCAGAAGTAACAGAAAGTATCAATGAGGAATTAGACAAAATAGAAAACTATATTGAACAAGCTCTTTTCTATGCTAGAAGTAATACAGTTGAAAAAGATTACTATATAAAGAAAGTAAATTTAAAAGAGATTGTAAATTCTTCTATTATAAAAAATAAAAGAAATCTTATTCAAAATAAAATAAACATAGATGCACATGATATAAATACAATTGTTTATACGGATCATAAATGGTGTATGTTTATTTTAAGTCAAATTATACAAAATGCAGTAAAATACAGTAAGGAAGATAGTAAGAAAATTGAAATTTATTCAGAAGTTAAAAAAGAGAATACGATTTTATACATAAAAGATAATGGAATTGGAATTAGAGAAGGAGAAATTACTAGAGTATTTGAAAAAGGATTTACTGGAGAAAATGGAAGAAAAAGCGGACAAAAAGCTACAGGAATTGGATTATATTTATGTAAGAAATTATGTAATAAACTAGGATTAGGTTTAGAGCTAAATTCGGAAAAAGATGTTGGAACAGAAGTGAAGATTGTATTTCCTAAAAGTAGTTTTATAAGCGAAACATTTTGATTATATCAAAAGGAGAGTTCAACTTTGAACTCTCTAATTTTAATATTCTTCAATATATAATGCTTTGGCTAAATAAGGCGTTATTTCATTAATATTATACCAACCAGAACTTTTGCTATTATTTTCTAATCCATTAGGGTTAGAAACATAAACCATATTTTTGCAATCAGTAGCAAGTAAAGCCATATAATGAGAGGCAGTAGTCCACCTGTTGTCAGTTGGTTTATTCCATACACAAATGATAATAGGGCGGTCAGTTTTTAAATGATTTATTATATTTTTATTTGATAAATGAGTAGAATCATAATAAAAGTCTGAATTATCAATTCCATAAACAGAAGATAATTCTTTAGACAGATTATCATAATTTAATACTGGATAATATTTTTGCCTAAGATCTTCTGGAGTATAATTTTTATTGTAACCACTTAAAATAATTGACATTACAGTTATTCCACATCCGTTTTCAGCCATAGTGCCATTCCAATATTCCGAATTAGACCAAGAAGAATTACCATTTTGTTTATATTCGATATATGTTCTTTTATTTTTCTCTTTCGTTGTAAATGTTGTAAAGTATCCATCTTTATTATTAATCTTTTCTTGACCTATTCCAGAATAATTTTTATTGGTATCTTGTTTTATAATTTTATAGTTTGAATTATTAATACTATTAGGTAATAATGATTGGTTTATATTTGTATTAACAGTATATCTATTAATACAATATACTGCTGAAATTATAAATAGTATAAAAAATAATATTTTTTGTATGTTTAATTTTTTCTTTTTTTGTTTCATTTTTTCTCCTCCTTGTAACTTGTCTTTATTATACAAGAATAAAGAAAAATAAGTTTTAAAAAATACTTAAATAGATCTTAACTTTTTCTTACGAAATGAAGAAACAGATGAAAAAAAGCAAAATATATGTTATAATTCAAGGGAAAGAAGGATTATGATGAATGTTTTGATATTAGATGATGAAAAAGAAATTGCAGATTTAGTAGAAGTTTATTTGAAAAATGAAAATTATAATATATATAAATTTTACGATTCAGATGATGCAATAAAATGTATAGATACAGTTAAATTAGATTGTGCAATATTAGATGTAATGATAAAAGGAAAAAACGGATTTGAAATATGTCAATATATTAGAAATAAAAAACTAAACTTTCCAATTATAATGCTAACAGCAAAAATTGAAAATCAAGATAAAATTACAGGACTAACATTAGGTGCAGATGACTACATCACAAAACCATTTAATTCTCTCGAATTAGTTGCCAGAGTCAAATCAGCAATAAGAAGATATAAACAATACAACAATTATAAAACTGATGAGGAAAAGATATATATTGATGGTTTGGAAATATGCAAAGAACAGCATAAATGTTTATTGTATGATAAAGAAATCGACTTAACTCCAATAGAATTTGATATTTTACTTTATCTTGCAAGTAAAAAAGGAGAGGTCGTTAGTTCAGAAGAACTATTTGAAAAAGTATGGAAAGAAAAATATTTAGATAATAATAATACTGTAATGGTACATATTAGAAGGATTAGAGAAAAGCTAAAGGAAGATACTAAAAATCCTAAATATATAAAAACGGTATGGGGAGTGGGATATAAAATTGAATGATTACAGAGAAATAACTAAATTGAAGAATAATATAGCAACTAAAAGCATTTTGAAAATTCTAGGTTATACTTTTGTTGTGACACTAATATTTTCATTGATTGTAGATGGATTTTATAATGATACAATAGCAAATGAAGTATCAAATTTTAATAGAAGTTTATATCTATTTTTTGTACGAAATAAAACTATTATGATGGTCATATTTTATATGATTATTTTTATAGGTATTACTTTTATTGTTACAAGAAATATGAGTCAAAAAATGTTAGAAATTATGAAGTCAGTAGATAAAATTATAAAAGAACCAGATAAAGAAATAAAATTATCAAATGATTTAATTTTGTTAGAAAATAAATTGAACAAAATAAGATTAGATTTAATAAATAGTCAAAATGCAGCAAGAGAAGCAGAAAACAAAAAGAACGATTTGATAATGTATATGGCTCACGATTTAAAGACACCTTTAACATCAGTAATAGGATATTTGAATTTATTAACAGATGAAAAAGATATTTCAAAACAATCGCAAGAAAAATACATCAAGATAGCATTAGATAAAGCATTAAGAGTTGAAGAATTAACAAATCAATTTTTTGAAATAACTAGATATAATATACAAGATATGCCTATAAGTAAACAAAAATTGGATATTCCATTTCTAATAGAGCAGTTAGTTGATGAGTGTTATCCTATGTTACAGGAACGAAATTTAAAATGTGAAATTACAAAACCTGAACATTTATATTATGAAGGTGATGGAGATAAACTAGCCAGAGCATTTGGTAATCTACTAAAAAATGCAATCAATTATAGTTATGAAAATACAAATATAGAAATAAAAATTAATGAAGAAAACGAAAAAATTAAGATTGTTTTTAGAAATAAAGGAGATGCAATTCCTGAATATAAGTTAGAAAAATTATTTGATAAATTCTATCGAGCAGATGAGGCAAGACAAAGCAGTACAGGTGGAACAGGATTAGGATTAGCAATAGCAAAAGAAATCATTGAATTGCATAAAGGAAAAATAATGGCGAAAAATGATGGCGAATATATTGAATTTGCTATTGAATTAAATAATAATAGAGATTAAAAGCTAGACATTGTGCTAGCTTTTTCTAACCTTACAAAAATGTAAGGTTATTGTAAGGTAAATCGATGTTAAAAATTTAGAAATGAGTTTATAATTAAGATAATAACAAAACAAGGAAGGAGTTTTTGGAATGGAAAATGTATTAGAAGTAAAAAATATTGAAAAATATTATGGAAACAAATCAAATTTAACAAAAGCTATTGATAATATTAGCTTTAATGTGCAAAAAGGAGAATTTGTTGGAATAATGGGAGCAAGCGGATCTCGGAAAAACAACACTATTAAATTGTATTTCAACAATAGACAGAGTTACAGCAGGGAAAATAATAGTTAAAGGGCAGGATATTACAAAATTAAAAGGCAATAAGTTAAATAAATTTAGAAGAGAAGAATTAGGATTTATCTTTCAAGATTTTAATTTATTAGACACTTTAACAGCTTATGAAAATATTGCTTTAGCACTAACAATTCAAAAAGTAAATGCACATGAAATTGATAGAAGAGTTAAAGAGGTTGCTAAAAAACTAGATATAGAGGATATATTAAGTAAATATCCATATCAAATATCTGGAGGGCAAAAACAAAGAGTAGCATCAGCAAGAGCGATTATTACAAATCCACAATTAGTATTAGCAGATGAACCAACAGGAGCATTAGATTCAAAATCAGCAAAACAATTATTGGAAAGTTTTGAAGCATTAAATCAAAAATTAAATGCAACAATTTTAATGGTTACACACGATTCTTTTACAGCAAGTTATGCAAATAGAATTTTATTTATAAAGGATGGGAAAATATTTAATGAATTAACAAAAGGAAATGACACAAGAAAACAATTCTTTGAAAAAATAATAGAAGTTCAAACTTTACTCGGAGGTGAGCTTGGAGATGTTATTTAAACTATCATTTAAAAATATGAAAAAAAGTTTTAAAGACTATAGCATATATTTTATAACATTAGTTTTAGGAGTAGCAATATTTTATATGTTTAACTCTTTAGATAGTCAACAAGCCATGTTACAAGTATCACAATCACAAAGAGATATTATAACAATGATGATTAGAATGTTAGAATTTGTATCAGTATTTGTTGCAGTAATATTAGGACTTTTAATAGTATATGCAAATAATTTCTTGATAAATCGAAGAAAAAAAGAATTTGGTATATATATGACACTTGGAATGGGAAAAAGACAAATATCAAAAATAATTTTATTTGAAACAATATTAGTAGGAATATTATCACTAATAGCAGGACTTGTAATTGGAATATTTGCATCACAATTTATGTCAGTATTAGTTGCAAAATTGTTTGAAGCAAATATGACAAAATTTGAATTTGTGTTTTCAAAAGGTGCATGTATAAAAACTTGTATATATTTTGCAGTAATGTATCTTGCAGTAATGTTTTTTAACACAATTACAATTTCAAGATATAAATTAATAAATTTACTTACAGCAATTAAGAAAAACGAAACTATTAAATTAAAAAATCCAATTATTTCAATATTAGTATTTTTGATGTCAGCAGGAATATTAGCATATAGCTATTGGAAAGTAACAGCAGGGGTACAAACACTTGATACAGCCGATAAAATATTGCCACCAATATTAATGGGAATAGTTGGAACAATTGGAGTATTTTGGTCTTTATCAGGGTTTATATTAAGATTAGTACAATCAATGAAAAAAACGTATTTAAAAGGAACAAACATGTTTGTGCTAAGACAATTAAACAATAAAATTAATACAACAGTAGTTAGTATGAGTGTAATATGTTTAATGCTATTTATGACAATTTCAGTATTATCATCTAGTTTATCTTTAAGAAACACAATGCAACAAGATTTAAAAGAAATGACACCAGTAGATATTAATTTATACAAAACAGCAAATTTACCAGAAAAAGCAACAATATATGGAATAGAAAAAATTTATACAAAAGAGCAAAGGGAAGATTCTAAAAAATCAGTAGAATATACATTAACACAAAATGGATTTGATATGAACTTATTAAAAGATGTAGTAGAAATACCAATATATGCAGATAGTAGCATAACTTGGGGAACATTTTTTGGAGATAATCTTGATGAGGTAAAAGCTTTATATCCTATGTTAAGATATGAAACATCAGAACAATTTGTAAAAGTTTCAGACTATAATAAAATAGCAAGATTATATGGACAAAAAGAATATGAATTAAAAGATAATGAATATATAGTTCTTTGTGATTTTGATAATATAAAAAATTTAAGAAATATGGCATTAGAAAATGGAAATACACTTGTAATAAATGGAAAAGAATATGTGCCTAAATATAATGAATGTAAGTCTGGATATATTATGATGTCAACAAGCCATATAAATACAGGAATTATATTAGTACCAGATAGCTGTAATTTAAAAGAAGAACAAAAAGAACAAACATTGTTAGTAGCAAATTACAACGCGAATACAGATGAAGAAAAAGAAAAAATAGAAGCAATTTTTACAAGTAGTAATTCAGGACTTATACAAAATTTAGCAGATAATGGACTTGAAATAGATGGAATGACAAAAATTGCTATTATAGAATCAAGTGTAGGAATAGCAACATTGGTAGTGTTTATAGCAATTTACTTAGGTATAATATTTTTAATTGCAAGTTCAGCTATTTTAGCACTAAAACAATTAACAGAAAGTTCAGATAATAGGCAAAGATATATTATTTTAAGAAAAATAGGCTGTGATGAAAAAATGATAAATCAAGCACTATTTAGACAAATAGGAATATTTTTCATATTACCACTTATTTTAGCAATTATACATTCTATATTTGGAATACAATTTGCACTTTCAATGATGTCAGGTTTAGCAAGTACGGAACAATTATTACCATCAGTAGTTGCAACAGTATTAATCATTGGAGTAATTTATGGAATGTACTTTTTGGCTACATATTGGGGTAGTAAAAATATTATAAAAGAAGAACAGTAAAAAAATAGTTATAAAGTCACTTACTTGTCATTTTAATATAGTATAATTAACATTAGATATAGTAATAAATGTAGTAGGAATCGAAAGAAAGAGGTGGTAATGATGAAAATATTAAAAAGAATAATTTTTATAGTAGTATTAATTTCGATGAGTATAGCACTACTATTTGTAGGTAATGGATATGATATGTATAAAAAATCAATAGAAGAAACAAGTGTAGAAGATAAAATTGCAGAAATTAAAGACAAAGAAAATTATACAAACTTTTCAGAATTACCACAAATGTATAAAAATGCAGTAATAGCTGTTGAGGATCACAGATTCTATAAGCATAATGGAATTGATATAATAGCAATAGGGAGATCAGCTTTTAATGATATAAAAACAATGAGTTTTGTTGAAGGAGGAAGTACAGTAACTCAACAACTAGCCAAAAACATCTATTTTACGCAAGAAAAGAAAATAGAGAGAAAAATTGCTGAAGTATTTATGGCATTTGAAATAGAAAAGAATTGTGATAAAGATGAGATATTAGAGTTATATTTGAATACAAGTTATTTTGGAGATGGCTATTATACACCAAAAGAAGCATGTAGAGGATATTTCAATAAAGAGCTAAATGAAATGACTGACTACGAATGTATTTTATTAGCAGGTATTCCAAATGCTCCATCTGTATATGCACCAACAAAAAATCCAGACCTAGCAAAGCAAAGGCAAAGACAAGTCATAGATAAAATGGTTAAGTATAAGTGTTTGACACAAGATGAAGCAAATGAAATATTATCGCAGAACAATAATTAAAGTTGTTATTAGTTGATAAATATACTAATAAATATTATAATTACAAAAGTTAAGTAACTGAAGTAGAAAAAAATTGCACAAAATAATATAATGTTGGTAAAATGAAAAGGAGAATGAATTATGAGTTTTTTAGGAAATGTATTATGGTTTATCTTTGGAGGTTTTCTAAGTGGACTTTCTTGGCTTTTATCTGGAATACTATGGTGCATAACAATAATTGGAATTCCTTATGGTAAACAATGTTTCAAATTTGCAACTATGTCATTTGCACCATTTGGAAAAGAAATTGAATATGGAGGAGGAGTACCTTCTTTGTTGGCTAATGTAATATGGATTATCTTCTTTGGAATACCAATGGCACTAGAAAATTTAATTTTTGGCTGTCTATGGTGTATAACAATAGTGGGTATTCCGTTTGGTCTTCAATTTTTCAAAATCGCTAAATTATCATTAGCACCTTTTGGAGCAAAAATAGTATAAGGTAATTTTTGGGTCAATATATTATAACAGTATATTATGTTTTGTGTGATTTTCGAGAGGGCGATTATTTCGCTCTCTTATAATATAAAAAATATATATTAGTGCTAATTGTAGTGAAACAGTTAGCACAAACATCCCCTTTTATTTTCAAGAGTTACTAGAAATAGTAACTCTTATTAGTAAAAAGAATATCGAATTATATAATTCGATATTTATAACATATAACTAATTTTTTAATAATTTATTTAATATAGGGATTATTTTTTCTTGAGATATAGGCTTAACGACATAATCATCAAAACCAATTTTATCTACAAAATAATCTCTTTTGTCTGCTGTTACAGTAAGGATTACAACAGGAGTAGAAAAATTAGGTAGATTTCTTAATTCTGTTAAACAATCAGCACCAGTACCATGGCGATATATATTATTACTGAAAATAATGTCATAATGTTCGCCATATTTTATTTTTTTAACAACATCTTCATAAGTATTAACAACATCTACACTAAAACCTAAACTCTGCAAAACAGTTTTAGTAATATTGTATGATGTAGCCATATAATCTCCTACCAAAGCTCTTTTTCCTTTATATATGGGATTATATTTTATACGTTCGCCGTAAATTTCTAAAAATTCAAGATTAGATATTTTTTCTTCTTGATATTTCTGCAATGTTTTTTGTAATTCAGTATTTTCTTTTAAATAATATAAACATTTATCTGCATAATCACTAGCTTCATTTTGGATATCTAATATTTTAGATAAGTATTTATTTCTTTGATAAAGTAAAATATATATAAAAGTTATTAAGAGCATAACAAGTATAAGTATGCAACACAAAATATATGGCATAAAAGCACCTCCAATCTATATAAAAAGTGTTGCTTACTATAAAATTTTCAATTCAAACTTCCGATTTAGTTATATGTTAAAACCTTTTGAAACATACTACAATAGTAGTAAGTCGAATTCAAAAGGGAGGTGGCAAATATAGTAACTAAAACAAGAAAAATACTGGCGAATAATATAGTCTATTTTAGAGTTAAAAAAGGTTGGTCGCAAGAACATTTCGCTGAATTATTAGGTACAAGTTCACGGCTATGTATCTGAAATGGAAAATCAAAAGCGAAATATATCAAGTGATTATATAGACCATATTGCTAATATTTTCAAGATTGAGCCACACGAGTTATTAGTAGAGCGTTTACCTGTTGATATTAGGCGAATTGATAAGGGAAAGAGATAACTGGGAATTATCTCTTACTTCTATAGTAAGCATTTATATTATATCACATAAATCGAATATTGAATATATATTCCGAATAAATAAACGGCTCTTAAATATTCCGCCTTAATGCTACAATATTAAAGAGGTGAGAAAATTGGAAAATAGCATTATAATGTATCGAGATTATGGTGATATAGTATTTGATATAAAAAAGGTTATGGATGAAAAAGCAATAACAATAAATCAAATAGTTAAAAAAACAGGTCTACATCATCAAGTAGTGAGAAGATACTATGAAGGAACAATTACTAGATATGATAAAGATGTTCTTTCAAGATTATGTTTTGTTATAGGGTGTGATCTTAATGATATTATGTATTATAAAAAACCAAGTAAATAATTTAATAAGTGAGGCTATTTAAAGGGTATTAACTAGAATGCTTTTTAAATAGCCTCATTTTTTATTTATTATATCACTTTTTCTAACTTTTTATATATTATAACAAATTAAATTTTTTTTGAAAATAGATAATAACATTTATGTTTTGCATATTTAGACTTCTCAAGACTTGCTAAAATTAACATAATATGTTATAATTGAAAGGTAATATTTAAAAGGAGAAGTATTGAATTGAGTAATGAAATAACAGTTAGGATAACATGTTCACTACAGGAAATGTATAATATTTTACAAAATAAAGGATTTAAAATAACAGATAAATACAATTTAGAAGATACTTACTATATCAAAGAAGATATTGATATAAAGAAACAACCAATTAAAGAGATATTTAATAAATATATACTGATTAGAAATATTACTCAATTTAGACCAGACAATTTTGTAGATAGCTATAATATACTAAAAATGACCTTAAAAATCAAAAACATAGAATCTGATGGAACAATCACAAATCAATGCAAAAAAGATTGCCAGATTTATGATATGGGGCAAGGTAAAGCTTTTTTAACAGATCTAGGTTATAAAAATATTATGACTATTAAAGAAAAAGCAATAGTATATGAAAAAGATGGATTAAAATTAGCAATAAAAGAAATTGAAAATGGTGATAATCTAATTGAGATTGAAACAGAAAAAGACAATCCAGAATTAAATTCTATAGATAAACTAAAAGAAAAAATAAGTGAATTACAAATTCCAGTAGATACGAATGATTATTTTATTAAGAAAGCAGAGATAGAACTTAAGAAGTTTTTATAGGAGCGTGATATAATATGTCAAATGTAAATTTGAATTTGTATAGAATATTTTGCAAAGTTGCTCAATCCAAAAGTTATTCCGAAGCAGCAGAAAAATTAGATTTATCAGTTGCTAATATTAGTACACAAATAACAAATCTTGAAGAACAATTAGGTTTGAAATTATTTAATAGAGAAAAAAAAGGTGTAACACTAACCGAAGATGGTAAAGAATTATATGAGATAGTTAATAAATCAATTTCTAGTTTTGATTTTGTAGAGAAACTAGCAAAAGATAAAAACAATATATCAAGTGGAAATATAAAGATTGGGTGTCCATCACATTTTACTAGTTACTTTTTAATGAAAAAAATTGAACAGGTAAAAAAAGATTTTCCAGAACTTGATGTAACTATAATATGCGAAGTAGATATAAATAAAATGATTGATTTATTACAAAATCACGAAATAGATTTTTCAATAATAGATGCACAAATAGAGAAAAATAATATTGAAACAGAAGAATTGTTAACAATAGATAATATATTTGTTTCAAAAGCACCGTTAACTATTACAGATATAAAAGAAATTGAAAAATTAAATTGTATTTTAAATCTTGAAAATACAAGAGCAACAAAGCAATTAAAAGAATTATTAAAAAAATACGATATAAATATTAAGGCAGATATGATGTGTGATGCAACAGAAGTGAGAGTAGAAGCTGTAAAAAGAAATATGGGGATAGCTTATGTTATAAAAGAAGCTGTAAAAAAAGAATTAGAAAACAAAGAATTATATGAAGTAGAATTACCAATAGAACTACCAAAGATAAAACTAAATTTGGTACACTTAAAAGGTGAACTTACAAAAGTTGATAAGAAATTCATTAAAGAATATTTAAAGAAACAAAATTAATCATAGAATTATATTTAGAGAATATCCTAGCAATAGGGTATTTTTTATTAAATGATTTTTAAAAGCACTTAAAATGTTAAGAATAGTTTTTATATCCGATTTAATATATAATACTACCATATAAAATTATATATGAAAAGAGGATGTTGATGATTAAGAAAAAGGTTTGTTGGAAAATTACCACAAAATGTAACCAAGGATGTAAATATTGTTTTGGATTTAATAATATACCAGAATTATCATATAATGATAATGAGAAAGTATTAGATAATTTAGCAAACAACGGAATAAACCATATAACATGGACAGGTGGAGAGGCTGTACTTTATCCTAATGTAAGAAATTTGATGAAAAAGTCAAAAGAAATGGGATTACATAACAAACTTGTAACAAATGGAATATTTTTATCTAAAAATGATAATGAGTATGTAGAAGATATTTTAAATATTTTAGATGAAATAAACTTATCTATTGATTCTATTGAAAATGACATAAATATTGCACTTGGAAAAGAAAATAACCATTTTGAAATAATAAAGAGATTATTAGAAAAAACAAAGAATAAACCAATAAAAGTAGGAATTAACACAGTTGTTAGTAAAAAGAATATAGATAAATTAGAGGAATTAGGAGAGTTCCTAAATAATTACCAAATAGAAAAATGGAAATTTTTAAAGTTTATGCCTATTAGAGAAAGATCACTAGAAAATAAAGAAGAATTTAAAGTAACAGAAAAAGAGCTAGAAGATAGAGTAAAAGAATTAAGAACATTTGAAAATATAAAAATCGTTGAATATAAAAAGCAAAGTGAATTCGAGAAAAGCATAGTAGTTCTTCCAAATGCAGATATTATACAAACACAAGAGGGAAAAGATATACATTTAGGAAATGCTTTAAAACAAGATAGTATTGATTTTAAAATAAAAAATAGTATAGTTGACAAAATAAAAACATTAATAGCTTATGATGATGAAAAAATAAAAAGCGAAATTGTTAATATATTAAATGAAATAAGAGATGTAGAAATTGTTGCAACATCTAGAAGTCCAGAAGATACTTATAATAAAATTATTGAATTTAAGCCTGAAATGGTATTTACCCAATATGACTTTGGGACAAATATGAATGGTCTAGATATTATAAAAAAATCAAAAGAGGCTTTAAATGATAAAGTTCCAGCATTTAATTTTATAGCAATGGATATTCCAAAAGATGATTTTATAGAAGCAAAAAAAATTATTGGCGATAAAATGAATACAATAATTAGAGAACAGACAAAAACACGATACACAGGAATAATAAATGACTACAAAGATTATATGAGTATGAAATAATAAAAAAAGGTAGATATTCTTCATATTAGAATATTCTACCTTTTTTCTTTATTCTAATGAGATAAAATACTATTCTTTGCAAAAAATCCTTGAGAGAAAGTTTGTACCCATTGTTGTGCAAGATTCTAAATAATTCGGGAGGACAGTCATATTCACTAACACTATTAAAGGTTCTTATACATCCGTTCATTGAATCTCTAACTTGTGCTTCTGTAGTATTGAATTCGTACGCAAGATATTTCAATATAGTATTAAGAAATTCTAGTTCTTCTGGTCGATAGTAACAATATGTAATTGCTTTTTTTATATATTTGTATCCACTAGAAAGACAGTTAAAATTTAAAGATTGTAACAGCCAATCAATTTCTCCAACTTCTAAATCAGGAGTGTTATAGTCAATGGCTATTGTTTTTATTGCATTAGTTAATTCTGTTTCTACAAAAGGTTTATAGATAACTTCATTAATTTTTGCATACTTATTCATCCTTATATTATAGGTTTTTGGTAATGTCAAAATTGTATTACATTTTTTACTTTCAACTGGATTAGAAGATAATCTATTGATTATATCTTCTATAGTCATGTCTGATAAGCTATTGTCTAAAACTAAAATGTCTGGGTTTGTTTTGAGATACATTGTTACTGTATCTTTTCCAGTAGTGACATTTTCAATTCTATAATCTTTATCATTTGCAAGATTTTGACACAGAATATCAAGCTCTGCTGTATTCTTGTTGCCGATTAGTACATTTACCATAATTCGCCTCACAAATGTTTTTACTTTTTTTGCCAATATTATATCATACAAATTATGTAAATTCAATAAAAAAAGATATATTTTTAAAATAAATTATTACTCTACAATGCTGTTGTAGCAAGGTTTTGTCTTATTTTGTCATAAAATGTCGAAAACAGTTTTCAATCAAAAATTCCATATAGATTAAACAATATAAGTTCTAGTTTGAATGTTCTCAAATTAGACTTCTTTTTTTGTCCACATTTTCCTTTTTTTCTACACATATTCCTTTTTATCTCCACATTTTAATCAAAATTGAAAAATCCAGAGTATAGTGTCCGTGAATTGAGTTGAAAAAACTCTAAACAGCAGATGAGATGATATCACGGATACACCAGACAAAGAAATTGAATTGCAAAAATGGAGATGTAGTAGATGATTCAATCATTGTCTGGAACTAACCTAATTGAATATACAAAAATCACTTCTTTAGGGCTATTATGCCTTAATGCAAGTGATTTTTTTGTTGCTTGTATCTCTATTATAAGAAATAAATCACCACCTCTATACAACCGAGATTTCAAACAAATTCGATTGTTGGAGGTTAATAATGAAAGGAAATATTAAAAATTATGATGAGATAAATAGATATGATTTCTATATTAAATATTATATGCAATTTGCAATAGGAACACAATTTGAAGATTGTGTTGAAATTACCAAAAGGGAATATATAGATTTGAGAAAAAAGTTAAATAATTCTAAAGAAGCTATGATTAAAGTCTTTGCAACTTATACTGTAGGATTTTTTAAGAATCCAGAAACTTATGTACTTCAAGCAGTAAATAAGGATGTATATTATTGTTTACTTAACTCACAAAATTATGAAAGTAACAAAAGAAGGCACGAATTAGAGAGGCATTTAGACCGTTTTTTTAAGCAAGAAGATATAAATAAATTAGCAAGTAATAATAATATTGAAAACGAAGTATTAAGAGAAATTGAAGAAAAAAGAGTACGAGAATTTTTAAATAAAACTCTTTCTGGAAAACAAAATGAAAGATTTTATAAAAATAAATTTCAAGATATTCCTCTTGTTGTAATAGCTTTAGAAGAAGGCTCTACGCCAGATGCAGTAAGGGATAGTGTAAATAAAGCTAAAAAACAAATCAAAAAAAATTTAAAAAATTTATAAAAACAGCTTCGGTTTTTAATGAGAAGTGGGATTGTATATAGAAGGGAGGAAATGAGTTTATGAAATTTGTTAATAATAAATCTCATTCAAAGCTAATTAGAATTGGCTTAATACCTAATCTATATAGCCTTATACATAAAATAAGAAGCCCACTTCTTATTAGTTTTGTCAAGCATTTAAAGTGTTAGCAAAAAGTTAAGTAAAGGAAGTGAGGCACTTATGAAAAATCGTAAAGAAGTAATTTTAAATATGTACTTTATTGAAAAATTAAGACCAGTAGATATTGCAAAAAAGTTAGATATTTCAAAAAGTGCAGTAACACAAGTATTAAGAAAAGATAAAAGATATGTTCAGATTAAACAAGAAAGAAAGCTCAAAAATCAGAAGAAACACATTGAAGCAACAAAAGAACATATCAAAACCAAAAGAAAAATTGCTCAATTTAAGAATAATGCAGATGACTTAATTTTAAGAAATATGCACAATCAAGCAAGCATGGAATTATCAAAAGGGAAGAGATTATCAAATATGGCATATAGAAACTGGAACAAAAGTGCTTATTCTTATAATGAGAAAAAGAGAAGATTTGAATTTAAAGAAGATGAACTAGGTCGTAGTTATGATGTACCTAAATATATTAAAGTGGAGGTTTTATAATGGCAAGAGAATTATATAATTGGGATCAGAACAAAGGATATTCTATTATTGCTCTATGTAATGTATTAAAAAATAGTGGATTAGATGATGAAATAAAGAAAATTATTATCAATAATTTCATAAGGGAATTTGATTCACTTCAAACTATGTATGGCAAAGAGGGAGTAATTGGACTTGCTCAAAGATATTTAAAAAAATCAAGTATGTAGTATTTTATTAAAAATAAATACATATTTTTAAATATGGAGGTTTAGTATGGAGGATAACATAGAAGAACAAGAAATTTATACAATAGAAAATAAAAAATACAATGTAATTACTAGAGTTACTAAACAAAAGTTAAGTAAGGATAATTTAATTAAATTGATAGCAAGATATGGAATACAAGAACTGCAATCTGAAAATTTATAAAAATTTGCAGGAAATCTAGCTGACAATGTTACTACAAATGATATATAATACAAATGTAGTAACATTGTTTTTCAATTTAGACAATATTTACGAATGGGAGGCGTATTTATTGTGAAAAACGGATATAAAGTTGCAGCTTATTTAAGACTATCAGTTGAAGATGGCGATAAAGAAGTTAGCGATAGTATTGTTAGTCAAAAAAGTATTATAGAAGAAAAAATCAAAAAGTTGGGTAGAGAATTTGAACTATATGATTTTTATATAGATGATGGATATACAGGACTTAATACAGATAGACCTAATTTTCAAAGAATGTTAGAAGATATTGAAAGAAAAAAAGTAAATTGTGTTATAACAAAAGACTTATCAAGATTAAGTAGAAATAACTTTGAAGCAAATTATTATATAGAAATATTTTTTCTTGAAAGAGAAATTAGGTATATTGCAATATTAGATAATGTAGATACATACTTAAAAAATTCTAATAATGATATGATTCAGTTCAAAACACTAATAAATGATTGGTATAGTAAAGATATTTCAAGAAAAGTAAAATCAGGTGTATGGGCTAGAAAAGAGAAAGGTCTATATGTTGCAGCAAAAGCACCATACGGATATGTAAAAGATGAAAATGACAGAAATAGACTTGTTGTAAATGAAGAAGAAGCTAGAATAGTAAAGAAAATCTTTCAAATGTATAATAAAGGAAAAACAATGGGAGAAATTGCACGAAAACTTCAAGATGATAAGATATATGCTCCTAGTTATAATGGATTTGAAAAAAATAAAAATGGAAAATATGGATGGACATATTCTACGATTTCTAAAATTTTAAAGAACAAAGTTTATTTAGGTCATACTGAATATGGCAAAGTGATGAATTTGAGCTACAAATCAAAAAAAGTAAAACAAGTTCCAAGATCTGAATGGAAAATTGCACATAATACACATAAGGCAATTATAGAACAAGATGTATTTGATACAGCACAAAAAAGAATAGTATTAAATCAAAGAGCAAAATCTCATACTCATAAATGGATATTAAATGGAATTGTTTATTGCAAAGAATGTGGGGAGCCAATGCAATTAAAAGTTAAATATAGAAAAGATGGATCTACAGTTTCTTTTATGAGATTATATTGTTCTAGTAGTTTACACAAGAAAGGATATTGTGCAAGAAAGTATAAAGGTATTGAATTACAGTCCGTTACTCAAATAGTTGTTAGTAACTTAAATAAAAAAATAAGTAAAATTGTAAATTGTGATGACTTATCAGAAATAATGAAAAGTAGCTATAAAAAAAGAGATACTAATTTATATGAAAAAGAGTTAAAGACTACTGAAAAACAATTAGACAAAACAAATAGAATTATATCATCATTATACCAAGACTTTAAAAGTGGAATTATTCAAGAATACGATTTTAAAACTATGTATGAAAATGAAACTGCAACTAGAGAAAAGTTAATAGAAAAAATTAATGATTTAAAATATAAGATAAGTAATAAATCTCAAATTTCTAATTTAGAATTTAAAAAGATAGCAAAAAATATTTCAGATGTGAAGAAATGGACCAAAGAACAATTATCAGATGTAATAGAAAGTGTTGAAATAGACAATGAAGATAATATCTATATAAATTACAAATATGATGTAATGGAGTATGTATAATGAAAGATTATAAAGCAGGAATATATTTAAGGCTTTCTAAAGAAGATAGTGAAGTAAACAATAGTATAGATTTTCAAAGAGAGATTACAACTAAATATGCGAAAGAACATAATTATACTATTGTTAAAGAATATGTTGATAATGGTTATTCAGGCATTTTAAGTTCAAGACCTGAACTTGATAAAATGATAATGGATATTGTTAGAAATAAAATAAATATGGTAATTGTTAAAGATACAAGTCGATTGACTAGAGATAAAAATTTAACTTCATATTATACTGATATTTTGTTTCCAGATAATGATATTAGATTTATTTCTGTTACAGAATATATTGATACTGGAGAAAGATATGAAATAGATGATGTCGTTGCATTAAGAGGTATTGTAAATCAATGCTATGTTGAAGATATATCTAAAAAAATAAAGGCTGTCAAACGCAATTTTAAAGAGCAGGGTAAGTTTATTGAAGGAAGTGTAGCCTATGGCTATAAAAAAGATATAAATGATCCTTATAAACTTGTTATTGATGAAGAAGTAGAGAATATCATAAAATTTATTTATAAATCTTATTTAGATGGAAAGATGCCTAAACAAATTGCACAAGAATTAAATAATGATAAGATTATTACACCATCTAATTATTTAGGACATAAAAATATAGGCAAAGAGTGGACTTCTTCAATGATAAATAGAATATTAAAATCCCCGATATATGCAGGTAATATGGTACTAAATAAATATGTATCAAATCTTAAATTAAAAAAGATGAAAAAAACAAAAGTTGGAGATTATGAAATATTAAAAGATACACACCCAGCAATAATTTCACAAGAGGATTTTGATCAAGTACAAAAAATAAAAAGTGGCAGAATAAAAAATGAAAAAAGAACTTATTATTATTTACTAAAGGATTTGCCAGTTTGTATGCACTGTGGAAGAAAAATGACATATAAAAGCTATCATCCAATGATTATTGATAAAGCAGGAAATATAAAAGGCAAACCAGATGAAAAGGCATATTTTATTTGTGAACAGCACAACAGAAATAAGGAAGTTTGCAATGTTTATAATAAAATAAAAGAAAAAGACTTAAATGCAATTGTTTTGCAAAAATTATCTCAAAGATTAAGATATTTACAATTACATCAATATGCTAAAGATGTTAAAGCTTTAAAAGATAGACAAAATACTGAATTATCTGGAATAAAAAAGATAAAAAATGAAATATCAAGATTAGAATCTAATTTTAAAGTATTATATTCAAAAAAAGTAGAAGGAATTATTACAGAAAAAGAATTTAGAGAAAAATATAATGCTTATAATGAAAAGGTTACTAAACTTAAAGATAAAGTAGATAGGTATGAGAACTCAAAACAATCTTATGATGTACGAAATGATGTTGAAAAGCTAATTATAGAGTTTGAAAGCTGTAAGCATTTTGACAATGCTATTTTAAAAAAATTAGTTGAGAAAATTGAGATTAATAAAAATAATACAATTAACATAATGTTTAAAATATAAGGATTTTATCCTTTTTAATTTATAGTTAAAATCGTTGCACTTTAATACCTTTTTGAGAACAAAAAGCAAGAGCAACATATGAAAAATTAATTGACTTATGTTGTGATGACCCAGATGTATTAGACCCATTACGTTTCTTAAGACAAAGGGAAATTGTACACTTCCAGAGATTTGGAGAAGCACTTCGTGGAGTACAAGATAAACTAGCAGAAAAAAGATTTTTTATGAATGATACAAATATGGCTAACATGATGAGTAATAACTGTAATGGATGCAGTGACTGTAATAATTGTGGATGCAATTAGATTGAAATAATAAATAAAAGACTCTTATGTAATTTAAAATAAGAGTCTTTATATATTTGATTAATATAATTTTACAATTGCATGTAATTGTTTATTATCTAAACTTTTAATTGTTACATAATGAGCATTATCTATTTTTGAATATAGACATTTTACAGTATCTCCTAATCGGATAGATGTTTTATACATAATTTCTAAATTATTACATTCTGGACTATTATAAACATCTTCAGGCAAAGCTTCATAAGCTAAATATAAATAATTTAAATTGTGCATATGCTTATTTACATCAATATCTCTTCTTTGAGTTATATAAATATATTCAGAAGAATGCTCTTTAGGCTCGATTAATTTTTTTATATCACTATTATCATCACTTGAAAAAATACTTTTATCCTCTGGAAAATATTTATCAATTATTTCATCAGTTATTGTTGAGATTTTTCCTGTTTTTATATCTATTAAAGTCCATTTTGTTGTAGCAATACAAATTATATTATCATTTTTATCTAGTATTTCAAAATCACGTAATGTAGTAAACTTTTTAGAAGGTCTTGACCATGTACGAACTTTTACAATATCTGCATATTTTACTCTTTTTAAAATTTTAACTTTCCATGCTAAAAGAATCCAAGATAGACCTGTATTATTAATATCATTAAATCCATAACCTGCAACGTCTGAATGCTTGCAAGCAGTATCTTCTAATAAACTAAGAATTCCCATATTAGTAATAAAACCATTAGGTGCAACATGTGATACATCTATTGTATATTCTTTTTCAAAAAATGCCATTTAAAAACCTTCTTTCTCTATTTTTCGAAACAGATTATAGCATAAAAATATAAAAAATACAAATTGCGTGAAAACATATTTTTGTAGTATAATGATTATGTTTTTATACTAAAAGTGAAAATGAAATAATGCAAAATAATTAGCAATTGAATTTGATAACTATAATAACAAGCTAGGTTATTTAATTTATAGATAAATGTATAAAACTAAAAAATATAAAAACATAGAAATATAAAAAAGATTGGAAAATATAAAAATAAAATAATGTAAAAATTAAAAGATAAATAATGGAGATGAATAATAAATGAAAGAACTAAATAGTTGTACAATATGTCCACACAACTGTAAAATTAATAGAAATAATGGACAAATAGGAAGATGTAGAATCGGAGATAAAGTGAAAATTGCTTTAGCATCTGTACATAATTATGAAGAACCATGTATAAGTGGTAAAAATGGCTCTGGAACAATATTTTTTAGTAATTGTAATTTAAGTTGTATTTATTGTCAAAACTATAAAATAAGTCAATTAGGAAAAGGTTATGAACTATCTGTGGAAGAATTGGCGAATATTATGCTAAAACAACAAGAAAAAGGTGTAAATAATATAAACTTAGTAACACCAACAATGTATGTTTACCAAATAATAGAAGCGATAAAAATTGCAAGAAAAAGAGGATTAAAGATTCCAATTATATACAATACAAATGGATATGAAAATGTTAAAACAATACAAGACTTAAATGGATATGTAGATATATATTTGCCAGATTTAAAATATTACTCTAATGAGATATCTAAAAAATACTCTAAAATTGATAACTACTTTAAATATGCTACAGAAGCTATAAAAGAAATGTATAAACAAGTAGGGAGTCCAATATTTGATGAAAATGGAATAATAAAAAAAGGATTAATAATAAGACATCTTGTTTTACCAAATCATTTGCAAAATAGCAAACATATATTAAAATGGATAAAAGAAAATATGCCAGAAGATACATATGTTAGTGTGATGGCACAGTATTTTCCTACATATAAAGCAAAAGAAGATAATCTAATAAACAGAAAATTAAATAAAAAGGAATATAGAGAGATAGAAGAATTTTTATATACACTAAACTTAGAAAACGGTTATATGCAAGAACTTGGAGAACATGAAGAAGAATATGTACCAAACTTTTAATTGGTAAAATAAAAATATAATTAATAGTAAAAAATATAAATATTTAAGAAATATTACGATATTTATGAATACCAAATTAAAATGTTTATAAATATTAAATTCTTTAGGTAAAATTCAGATTTATGAAATAGTAAATTTAAATATTATAGGTTTTAAATAAATATGTCACAAGTAAATTTAAGTAATATAGGCTTAAAATGGATATGTTACAAGTAAATTTAAATAAATTATTGAAAATAAAATTTACTTATGATAAATTTATAAAAGATTAATTGTAAAAAATATTGTTATTGGAGGAATAAAATATGACACAAGCAGATAAAAATTTTATTGAAACATGTAAAGAAATAATAGAACATGGATATTCTTCAGAAGGAACAGGAGTAAGAACTAGATGGCAAGATGGAGAAGAAGCAAATTATATTTCAATTGTTGGAGTTACAAATAAATATGATGTAGAAAAAGAATTTCCAATGATTACGCTTAGAAATAACACAAAAACAGTAATAAATGCTATAGACGAAATATTATGGATATGGCAAAAAAAATCTAACAATATTAATGATTTAAATTCACATATATGGGACCAATGGGCAAATGAAGATGGATCACTTGGGAAAACATATGGATATCAATTAGGAAAAAAGTATAAATTTAAAACAAAAGAAGGTATACAAGAGATGGACCAAGTTGAATATGTTTTATATTTACTAAAACATGACCAAGCAAGCAGACGTATAATGACAAATCTTTTTAACCATGAAGAACTAAAGGACATGAACTTAGAACCATGTGCATATGGAACACAGTGGCTAGTAAAAGATGGAAAATTACATTTAATATTAAATCAACGTTCACAAGATATGCTAGCTGCAAATGGATGGAATACAATGCAATATGCAGCATTAATGCATATGTTTGCCCAATGTGCAGGGTTAAAAGTAGGAACTTTAACACATAATATAGGAGATTGTCATATATATGATAGACATGTACCACTTGTAAAAAAATTAATAGAAGCCAAGCCAATGGATGTAACACCAAAACTAATTATAAAAAATCCAACAAAAAATTTCTATGAATTTAAAGTGGAAGATTTTGAAATTGAAGGATATGATTATAACAAAGAAGTAAAAATAGGAAAATTTCCAGTAGCAATATAAGAGAGAATGTAATATAAAAAATTAATAAAATATTAGATTGAATTAGTAAAATAAAAATTAAAAACAAGTAAAATACATAAAAGCCAATAAAGAAGGAGATTAATTGTAATGTTAAGTATTATAGTAGCTGTAGCAAACAATAATGTAATAGGAAAAGATAATAAGCTAATTTGGCATTTACCAGAAGATTTAAAGAGGTTTAAAGCTTTAACAACTGGACATACTATTATAATGGGAAGAAAAACTTTTGAGTCATTAGGAAGAGTATTACCAAATAGAAAACACATTGTATTATGTAATGATGTAAACTTAAATATAGAAAATGAAAATGTAGAAGTTTTATCGGATATAAGTATGTTAGAAAAATATATAAACTCTGCTGAAGAAAACTTTGTTATAGGTGGGGCAACAATATATAAATTATTACTACCAAAAGCAAGTAAATTATATATAACAAAAATAAACCAAAACTTTGAAGGTGACGCATTTTTTCCAGAAATAAATCAAGAAGAATGGGAAATAGAATCTAAAGAGATTGGAATAAAAGACGAGAAAAATCCATATGATTATGAATATATAAACTATGTAAGAAAATAATAATTTTTTAGAGTTGATAATTTTTAATAATTGTTAACTCTTTTCTTTTAACTCGGATAACATAATTTCTTTTATTTTAATTACATTAGGGAAAACTAAATTAGAATAACCTTTTTCAACTAATAGAATTATTTTATTTGCTTTTCTGAAAATTTCATCTTGAAGAGATTTAGTTATTATAACAGGAACATTTTTTCTAATAAATTGAGAACTAACATATTTTTCAATACATGGAAACATATTTTGAATTAAGAATACATTTTCGACACCATTAACTTTGCCGAATACAATTGTGTCAACAGAACGGTTTTGACTAGATTTTAATTTATGAATATAAATATTCTTATATTTTTCTATTTTACTACTTATTGGAACAAACCAGATTAAGTTATTATTATGTATATCTTTAAAACAAAAATAACAAGGTCGCTTATTACCATTTGACTTATTTTGCAATAGCTCTTTATCTTTTACTTTTTCAAAAAACGAATCTTTTATGAAATAGAATTTACCAGCTTCAATTTTCAAATATTAAAACAACCTCCTCTAAAAATAAAAAGTCTATTCATTTTAAAAGTGAATAGACTTACATATTTATTCATCTACGCATTTATTATTCGCAAGTAGAGTTGCGAAAGACATTTATTCATCTACGCATTTATTATTCGCAAGTAGAGTTGCGAAAGACATTTACTACAATAATTATATGAAGTTTTACCTAGAATGTCAATATTATAGTGTTAATATTATTACAAAAATATATAAATCTATTCAATTTTTAATAAGCTATATTGCCTAGAGTAACTGCATATTGTTCGTAATTTGGCATATATGTACCAATCATTTTCCAAAAATTTTTTGTACGAATTTTGTATTTTAAATGGCAGAATTCATGTAAAATAACATATTCTATAGTTTTTTCATCATATGCAACTATATCTGGATTAATTGTTATAAAACTATTCTCTACATTGCAGTTAGCTAAAGATTTGTTTATTCTTTTTATTTCATAATCTTCTGGTGCTAATCCAGTTTCTATACGAACTTTTTCCATAATTTTTTCTATTTCTGTTTCTGCAATTTTATCATACAATTTTTGTGTTAATACTTTTAATATTTGTTCTTCTTGAAATTTTTTATATTTGTTTGGAAGAATAATTTCTAAAGTTTGATTTTTAACATTCATTGTAGGTACTTTTACATTTTTATAATATAAATTTATATTATGCTTTATACCTAAGATTTTAATAGTGCGAACATTGAAATTTACAGAATTACCTATAAAAATTGGATTATTTATAATAGATGCACAAACATTACTTTTTATAGTATTTGCAACGCTTCTAGATTTTGTAGTTGCTTTAATTTTTAATAAATTCATATTAATACCTCCAAACATTTGATATACGAACGACTGTTCTGAAACTATAAATATAATACAAAAAAATGTTCGTGTTGTCAATAGATTTTTTACAAAAATTTTAAAAAAGTTATATATGCTTAGAAACTGTAAGAAAGAAATTGCTAAATATATAAAAATGTAAAATTTATTGCTAATTTTTAATAATTTAAACTTTAAATAAGTATTATAAATTAAATTGTATAAATGTATTAAAAACAGAAAAAATAATATAGGGTGAATAAAATGTTTATACCGAATTTAATTTATTATGAAAAAGATGCATTAAATTATTTGTTAGGAAAAGAATTATTTGATAAATACAATGAAAAGAAAATTAAATTTATAGAGATAGAAAATCATAATAATATTGAGGAATTACGAACAAAAGAAAATAAAGAATTTGCTAATTTAAAAAGAAATTTAATTATAGGAATAAGAAAAACACATAAATTTGTTCCTAATTATAAAGTGTCAAATTATTTAGTGCCATATACATCTTCTGGTTGCACAGCAATGTGCTTATATTGCTATTTAGTTTGTAACTATAATAAATGTTCATATTTGAGATTATTTGTTAATAGAGAAGAAATGCTTGATAAAATAAAAAGGGTTGCAAATAAAGAAGAAAAAGATTTAGTTTTTGAAATAGGGAGTAATAGTGATTTAATTTTGGAAAATACAATTACAAATAATTTGGTATGGACGATAGAAGAGTTTAAAAATAATCCAAAAGGATTACTAACATTTCCAACTAAATTTGATATGGTAGACCCAATTTTACCATTAAATCATAAAGGAAAAGTAATCGCTAGGATGAGTGTTAATCCGAAAGAAATAATAAGAACAATAGAAATAGGAACTTCACCATTGGAAAAGAGAGTACAAGCAATAAATAAACTTGCCGAAGCAGGTTATAAAATAGGTATTTTAATTGCACCTGTAATATTAGTGAAAAATTGGAAAATACAATATGAAGAATTGTTAAAATTTTTAGAAAATAATTTAAGTGAAAAAGCAAAGAAAAAAATATTTTTTGAAATAATATTTATGACATATAGCTATGTACATCGAATGATAAATAGTGAAGCATTTCCAACACTTGTTAATTTATATAACCAAGATATAATGACAGGTAGAGGAAAAGGAAAGTATTGCTACAGACCAGATGTTAGAAAAGAGGCAGAAAAGGATATACTAGAACTTATGCATAGATATTTTCCAAATAATGAGATAAAGTATGTATCATAAGCAGAAAATTAGTTAATGAAAGGAAATAGTTTTAAAAGTATTGAAAAATAAAATTTAATATAGTAGAATAAATAATGTATATAGCAACACAAAACAAGCACAAATAATGTTGAAAAAATGCGAAAAGAGTATTTCAAAATAAACAAAAAGAGGTACGCAAAAATGACAAAAGCTAAAACCGTTGACACTGTAAGAGAGAGAGAGAGAGAGAGAGCTATACTTTACTAACATAGAGTATAGCTTAGTAAGATGTGGCAACAAAATTAATTTAATAAAAATCCAAGAAGGTAGAAATACCTTTATTGGTGTTATAAAAGAGACAGACTATAAATAAAAATAGCCTGTCATTTTTGCATTTAAAAGAAGGAGAGGAGAACAATATGGAAGATAAAAAAGGAGATTTACAAAGTAATGGTGTGCTAAAACAAAACTTATTATTACAAACAAGTAAAAAGATAAACAGAAATCTAAATAAAAAAATAACAAATCAAAGAGGCATTACATTATTAGCATTAGTTGTAACAATAGTTATTTTATTAATATTATCAGGAATAACAATAAGCAGTGTATTTGGGGATAATGGAATTATAGAAAAAAGTAAAATTGCAAAAAACGAAGTAGAAGTAGGAACAGTAAAAGAAGCTCTAAAACTATACTATTTAAGTAATGATATAGGACAAAAGGAACAAGATCCGGTAAATGGATTAATGCCAAAAGAAGAGATAACAGATGAAACTCTATTAAATATAATAATGGAAAACCAGGCAGGAATAGGAAACATAAAGCAGATAGAATATAGTAGATTATATAAACTTGATTTATCAGTATTAGGAATTCCAAATATAGAAGAAAACAAATACTTTATGGATATAGGAACAAAAATAGTCTATATAAATAATGGAATAAAATTAAGTAAAGGCATAACATATGTATTAGAAGAAAAAGAAATATGGCCAGTATACTTAAGAGCAGAAGAAATAGAAGAAGGATTTAAATTAATAGCAAATGTAGAAGATAATACAAATGTTAGAAACTATAACTTTTATATAGGCGAAGAACTATACAAAATAGTTTCAGGAAATGGAACAGAAGCACAAATAAATGTAACAGATAAAGATTTTGGAGAATATGAATGTTATGTAAAAGTTAATAGAATGGGAGGAACGAGTGACAGTTCACCAAGCATTGTAGCAGAAAATTATTGTATAAAAAATGCAAATGATATGGAAGTATTTAAAAATATGGTAAAAGAGGGAAATACATTTGCGGGAAAAAGAGTAAAGGTAGTAGCAGACATAGACTTAGGCGGAAGTAAGCAAAATAGAAATTGGGAGCCAATAGGAATAGAAGGAACAAGTTTTTCAGGCACATTAGAAGGAAATAATCATAAAATAAGTAATATATATAATAAAGAGGTAAGCGGAAATTATCAAGGACTATTTGGAGTAGCACAAAATGCCACAATACAAAATATAATAATAGAAGGAGGACAAGTTCAAGGAAGGGAGTTTGTAGGAGGAATAATAGGAAATGGCAAAGGAACAAATATAATAGATTGTGAAAACCATGCACAAATAATAGCCCAAAAAGGAAATGTTGGAGGAATAGTAGGAAGAATAGAAGAAAGTGGAAAAGTAGAACAATGTACAAATTATGGAAGTGTTAGTAGTAGTGGATATATAAATGATGTATTAGATACATTTATAGGAGGAATTATTGGTTCTTCATATAATGACATAATAATAACTGGCTGTATAAATCAAGGAAATATAACAAGTGAATATTCCGCAACAGGGGGAATTATAGGTGCAGCATTTGGAGATGGCAATAATAGTGTAAATAATTGTGAAAATAAAGGAACAATTCAAGTTACAGGAAAAAACATTAATAATGATGCAACTCTTGGAGGAGTGTTAGGTTATATTATAAATGGACAAGTAGATAATTGTAAAAATCAAGGAGAAGTAATAGGAGAAGGAAATAAAATCGGAGGAGTAATGGGCATAGCTGATGGAATAAATTTTGTAAGTTATTGCACAAATATTAATACAGTTACACAAAATAATGGGTTTGAAATAGGCGGAATTATAGGATTAAATAGTTTAGAGTCAAAAGTTTTTTATTGCACAAATAGTGGACAAATTAATGCAAATAGCTTTGAAGAAGAAACAGGAAATACTATAGCAGGGGGAATTATAGGAAATTCACAAGGAACTATTAATGAATGCATAAATAATGGAAATGTGATAGCAAATGGAGCATATGTAGGTGGCATTGCAGGAAACACAATAAGCAGCATTACAAATTGTCATAATGAAGGAATTATAACAGTTAAACAAAAGAATTCTGCTAAAAGAGTTTGTGTAGGGGGAATTTCAGGGCAGTTAGATACAGAAATTCTAAAAGAAGATGCAAAAATAGAAAACTGTTATAATATGGGGAATGTCTATGGAATAGGAATTGATGTAGCAGGAATTACAGCAATAAATATAGGAGGAACAATTAAAAATTGCTATAATACAGGAAGTGTTACTACCGAAACAGGAGTTGCAGGAGGAATTGTATCAGAATCTTTTAAAACTTCAGATGAAAGACTTCCAGTTATAGAAAACTGCTATAATACAGGAGCAGTAGAAGCAAAAGGAATAGTTGAGATGGAAGGATATATTGACTCTATTGCAGGAGGAATTGTAGCGGGAAACCATGGAATTACTAGAAAATGTTGGAACGAAGGTAAAGTTTATGGAATATCGGTAGTAGGAGGAATTGTAGGGACAAGTCTTAAAACAGTAACAGAGTGCTATAATTTAGGAACTATAGAATCAAAAGGAAAAAATACCAATGGAGACTCTGTAGTAGGAGGAATTATAGGGAATTTAAACCAAAATGCAGATTTAAGTTATTGTTATAATAAAGGTATAGTGAGTGCAGACTATAATATGGTAGGAGGAATTGTAGGTTTTCAAGAAGCAAATTCAACAGTAAGTAATTCCTATAATACATTTCAAGTAGAGCAAAAACAAGAAAGTTCAATGCTAGTAGGAAGAACAGAAGGAACAGCTACTCTGAATAATTGTTATTATTTAGGAACAACTACATCAAATGAATCCAGGACAGAAGCAGATATGAAAACACAAGCATTTGTTGATTTACTAGGTGGAAGTACCTATTGGAAATTAGATAGACAAAATCAAAATAATGGATTTATTATTTTAAATTGGCAATAAAATTTTACAATAAATATTAAGAAAGAAATACTAACAATTTCTACACAAACACTTGACAAATGAGTGAAAATGTTGTAAAGTATATTAGCATTACAAAAGTAGTGCTAATATTTTTTGTACTTAGGAAGTGATAATGTGGAAGAAAAAGTTAAGCTAAGTATGTTATGCCAAATATATGGCAAAATGCTAACTAAAAAGCAATACGAAATAATAAATGACTATTGCAATAACGATTTATCACTATCTGAAATAGCAGAAAATAATAGTATTACTAGGCAAGCAGTAAGAGATATAATTATGAAAGGGGAAAAGAAACTTTTCGAATTAGAAGAAAAGCTGGCATTTATGGAAAAGACAATGATACAGGAAAAACAGATTCAAGAAATATTAACAGAACTAAGCAAAATAGAAAATACATCATCAGACAAAAAAATAGCAAAAATTTTAAACCATATTAGCAAAGAATTAAGTTGTTTAGTTTAAAAAACATATTAGGAGGAAAAAGTTATGGCTTTTGAAGGATTATCTGCTAAGCTTCAAGAAGTTACAAGAAAATTAAGAGGCAAGGCAAGAATTACAGAATCAGATTTAAAAGAAATTTTAAGAGAAGTAAAACTTGCATTATTAGAGGCAGACGTAAACTATAAAATAGTAAAAGACTTTATAGCTACAATTCAAGAAAAAGCTTTAGGACAGGATGTGTTAAAATCTTTAACTCCAGGCCAACAAGTTGTTAAAATAGTAAAAGACGAGTTGGTAAATTTATTAGGTGGAGTTGAAAGCAAGGTAAACTTTACACCAAATCCTCCAACAATAATTATGTTAGTAGGTCTTCAAGGGTCTGGTAAAACAACGACAGCAGGAAAACTTGCTAATTTATTTAGAAAAGAGGGTAAAAAACCATTACTTGTTGCGTGCGATGTTTATAGACCAGCAGCTATTAAGCAATTACAAGTAGTAGGAAGTCAACTAAACATACCAGTATTTGCAAATGAAAACTCAAAAGATGTTGTGCATATTGCAAAACAGGCAATAAATACAGCTATAAGCAAATTAAATGACGTAGTAATACTAGATACAGCAGGTAGACTTCATATAGATGAAGAACTTATGGATGAACTTAAAAATGTAAAAATTTCTGTGAAACCACATGAAATTTTGTTAGTTGTAGATAGTATGACAGGTCAAGATGCTGTAAATGTAGCAACAGCATTTAACGAAAATTTGGGTATAGATGGAGTTGTACTTACAAAACTAGATGGTGACACTCGTGGTGGTGCAGCGCTTTCTGTTAAAAAGGTTACAGGAAAACCAATAAAATTTGCAGCAACTGGTGAAAAATTAAGTGATATAGAAGTATTCCATCCAGAGAGAATGGCAAGTAGAATTCTTGGAATGGGTGATGTACTTTCAATAATAGAAAAAGCAGAAGAAGCATTTGACTTGGAAGAAGCTGAAAAAATAGAAAAGCAGCTTAAGAAAAGAGAGTTTGACTTAGATGACTATTTAGTACAATTAAGGCAAGTAAAGAAAATGGGGTCTTTCTCATCTATTTTAAAGATGATACCAGGAATGGGTCAAATTAAGAACTTAAAAGTAGATGACAATGAGTTTAATAGAATAGAAGCAATTATATGTTCTATGACTGCAAAAGAAAGAAGAAACCCAAAACTTTTAAATGGTAGCAGAAGGTTAAGAATTGCAAAAGGTAGTGGAACAACAGTACAAGAAATAAATAAATTCATGCAAACCTTTGAAACAACGCAAAAAATGATGAAGAAGTTACAAACAGATAAAGGCAGTATGAAAAAGTTAATGAAGGGTATTAACCCAGAAGATTTAAAAAACTTAAAATTTTAGATTTTAATTTTTTATTTTTATATAGATAGTATTTTTAGGGAGGTGAACTTAAATGGTAAAAATAAGATTACAAAGACAAGGTGCAAAAAAAGCTCCATTTTATCATATAGTTGTTGCAGATTCTAGAACATCAAGAGATGGAAAGATTATTGAAAAAATAGGAACATATGACCCAATGACAGATCCTTCTACAATAGTTCTTGACAAAGAAAAAGTAGAAAAATGGATTAAAAATGGTGCAAAACCAACAGACTCAGTAAAATCTTTAATAGAAAGAGCAAAATAATAGTGTTTGAAAGAAAGGCAAAAAAATGAAAGAAATATTAAATGTTATTTTAAATAACCTTGTAGACAATAAAGAAGATATAGAAATAGTAGTAACAGAAAAAGAAAATCATATAAATTTTAGTGTAAAAGTTGCTTCTACAGATATGGGAAAAATTATTGGAAGACAAGGAAAAACAGCAAAATCAATTAGAACACTTATGAAATCGCTAGCATCAAAGGAAAAGAAAACTGTAAGTATAGAATTTTCTGAAAAATAAAGGAGTATTATGAAGCAAGAGTATTTTGAAATTGGACAAATTGTAAATACCTTTGGAATTAAAGGAATAGTTAAAGTAAATGCTTATACAGATGATCCTTTAGAATTTGCGAACCTAAAAACAATTTTAATAGAGAAAAATAAGAAACTATTAGAATTTGAAATAGAAGAAGCAAAGCTTCATAAAAATCAAGTATTGCTTAAAATAAAAGGAATAGATGATATAAATGAAGCAGAAAAGTACAGAGGGTGTTTTATAAAAATTCCAAGAGAGAAAGCAAAAAAGCTTCCAAAAGATACTTATTTTATAGCAGATTTAATAGGATTACAAGTTTATACTGACAGTGGAGAATTACTTGGAAAAGTAGATGATATTTATAATTCTGGTTCAGCAGATATTTATGTTGTAAAAGACGAACTAGGAAAACAAATACTTTTACCAGGAATTAAAGACGTTATAAAACAAATTGATGTAGATAATGAAAAAATAATAGTTCACTTAATAGATGGTTTAATATAGGGAGGCAAGATGAAGTTTAGTGTTCTTACTCTTTTCCCAGATATGTTTTCACCTTTAAAACAAAGCATTATAGGAAAAGCAATAGAAGATAAAAAAATAGAACTGAACTTAATAAATATAAGAGACTTTTCAAAAGATAAGCACAAGAAGGTAGATGATACACCATATGGTGGAGGAGCTGGAATGGTAATGAAAGCAGATGTTGTCTATGATGCTTATGAACATATAAAAGATGAAAAGGCTAAAGTTATATTTTTATCTCCTCAAGGAAAAACATTAAACCAAAATAAAGTAAAAGAACTAGCAACAGAAGAACATATTATACTATTATGTGGACATTATGAGGGAATTGACCAAAGAGTTATTGATGAAATAGTTGATGAAGAAATATCAATTGGAGATTATGTTCTAACAGGTGGAGAGTTACCTGCAATGGTATTAATAGATAGTGTAAGCAGATATGTAGAAGGAGTATTAAGTAAAGATTCCATAAAAGAAGAGTCATTTACTAATAACTTATTAGAATATCCACAATACACTAGACCAGAAATATTTCACGGAATTAAAGTGCCAGAAGTCTTACTATCGGGGCACCATGAGAACATAAAAAAGTGGAGAGAAGAGCAATCACTTAAAAATACTCTTCAAAAAAGACCAAATTTATTAAAAAGAAAGGAGGATATTCAATAATGGATATCATAAAATCAATAGAACATGAACAACTAAAAGATAAGATACCAGATTTGAAAGTTGGTGATACAGTAAGAGTACACCAAAAAATTAAAGAAGGTAACAGAGAAAGAATTCAAGTTTTTGAAGGAATTATTATAAAAAAACAAGGTGGAGGATTAAACGCTACATTTACAGTAAGAAAAATAGCTTATGGTGTTGGAGTTGAAAAAACATTTTTAATTCACTCACCATTAGTAGAAAAAGTAGAAGTAGTAAGAGTTGGTAAAGCAAGAAGAGCAAAACTATATTACTTAAGAGACAGAATTGGTAAAGCAGCTAAGACAAAAGAAGATATAGGTGCTAGAATTGAAACTAACGAAATTAGTGTAAAAGAAACTGTAGAAGCACCTGTTTCTGAAGAAGTTGCAACACCAGTAGAAGATAGCAAAGAAGAAGCACCAGCTGTAAAAGAGGAAACTCCAGTTGTTGAAGAAGTTGTAGATACAGTTAAAGAAGAAAAAGTTGAAACTGTAAAAGAAACTTCAGAAGAAAAAGAAAGTAAATAATATTTAAAGAAATAATTAAAATAAGAAATACGAAAATAAACTTTGTTATATCAAATAGCAAGGTTTATTTTTTTGTTGGGGTATTTTCTTATTCTATTACTTAAGACATTATCACATTTTTTCATATACATAAAATAATTAAGAATTTTTATCTATTTTTTTTATTTTTAATGTGATATAATGAGGTCGAAAAAAGTAGAATAATAAAGGGAGCAGAAAATGTCAAATTTTGTACACTTACATATACATAGTGAATATAGTTTACTTGATGGAGCAAATAGAATAAAAGATTTACCAATTAGAGCAAAAGAGTTAGGAATGGATGCCATAGCTCTTACTGACCATGGTTCAATGTTTGGAACAATAGATTTTTACAAAGCATGTAAAGCAAATGGAATAAAACCAATAATTGGATGTGAAGTGTACGTGGCACCAAGAAGTAGGAAAGATAAAGATCCTAATTTAGATGCTAGATACAATCATTTAATTTTACTTGCTAAAAATAATGATGGATATAAAAACTTAGCTAAGCTTGTATCACTAGGGTATACAGAGGGATTTTATTATAAGCCACGAATAGATAAGGAAGCATTAGAACAATATCACGAAAATTTAATATGCTGTAGTGCGTGCCTAGCGGGTGAAGTAAATCAAGCAATATTAAAGAATAATATGGAAGAAGCAAAAAAAGTTGCTTTATGGTTTAAAAAATTATTTGGAGAAGATTATTACTTAGAAATACAAAATAATGGAATAAAAGAACAGGTATTAGTAAATCAAAAGCTAATAGAATTATCTAGAGAGCTAGATATACCACTTGTTGCAACAAATGATGCTCATTACTTGAAAAGAGAAGATGCATACAATCATGAAGTACTATTATGCATACAAACAGGAAAGAAAATGTCTGATGAAGACAGAATGAAATTTGAAACAGACGAATTATATGTAAAATCTCCAGAAGAAATGAGTGATTATTTTAAAAATGTCCCAGAAGCAATAGAAAATACTGTTAAAATTGCAGAAAAGTGTAATGTAGAGTTTGAATTTGGACATACAATTTTACCTAACTACGATGTTCCAGAAGAATTTGAGACACACTATGATTATTTAAAAAAGTTATGTGATGATGGAATAAAAAATAGGTATGGCGAAAATCCAACTAAAGAAATATTAGAAAGAGCAGAATTTGAAATGAATGTTATAAACCAAATGGGATATGTAGATTACTTTTTAATTGTTTGGGATTATATACATTATGCAAAAACTCATAATATTCCAGTTGGACCTGGACGTGGTTCTGGAGCAGGTTCCATTGTAGCATATGCAATAGAAATAACAGACATTGACCCAATAAAGTATGGATTGATTTTTGAAAGATTTTTAAATCCAGAAAGAATAAGTATGCCCGATTTTGATGTTGACTTTTGCTATGAAAAAAGAGACCAAGTTATAGACTATGTTTGTAGAAAATATGGTCATGACCATGTGTCTCAAATTATTACATTTGGAACTATGTCTGCAAGGATGGTAATACGCGATGTGGGAAGAGTTTTAGATGTACCATATGCAGAAACAGATAAAATAGCAAAAATGGTTCCAAACGAATTGCATATAACAATAAAAAAAGCAATGGAACAAAATAGAGAATTAAGAGATTTATACGAACAAAACTCAGACATGAAAAAAATGCTAGATATTGCTATGGCTTTAGAAGGAATGCCAAGACAGGCGTCAACACATGCATGTGGAATTGTTATTACAAAAGACCCGGTTGTAGATTATGTTCCACTTTACAGAAGAGATGATATAATTTCAACACAATATATAATGACAACATTGGAAGAGCTAGGGCTTTTGAAAATGGACTTTTTAGGACTTAGAACTCTTACTGTTATTCAAGACACAATAGAGCTAGTTAAAGCAAATAGAGGCATAGATGTAGAATTTGACAAAGATATGAATGATTCTAAAGTATATAAATTATGGCAAGATGGAAACAGTGTTGGAATATTCCAATTTGAAAGTCAAGGTATGACTAACTTTATGAAGGAATTAAAACCAGACTGCTTAGAAGATATTATAGCTGGGGTTTCATTATATAGACCTGGACCAATGGATCAAATACCAAGGTATATCGCAAATAAAAAAGATCCAGAACATGCTGTATATACACATCCTGCATTAAAACCAATATTAGAGGTTACATATGGTTGTATGGTATATCAAGAACAAGTTATGCAAATAGTTAGAGACTTGGCAGGGTATTCTTTAGGTAGAGCAGACCTAGTAAGACGTGCCATGGGAAAGAAAAAACTAGACGTAATGGCAAAAGAAAGAGAAAATTTTATACATGGGCAAGTAGATGAAAACGGAAATATAATTATAAAAGGTTGTGTAAGAAACGGTATAGATGAGAAATCTGCAAATAAAATATTTGATGAGATGGCAGAATTTGCAAAATATGCATTTAATAAGTCACATGCAGCATGTTATGCAGTAGTTGCTTATAGAACAGCTTATTTAAAGGCATATTATCCTGTAGAATTTATGGCTGCAATGCTTAATAGTTTTTTAGGAAATTTAGATAAAATACCAGCATACACAGAAGAATGTAAAAGACTAAATATACAAATTTTAAAACCAGATATAAATAAAAGTTATACTAAATTTACTGTAGATGGAGACAAAATAAGATTTGGACTGGGAAGCGTTAAAAATGTTGGTACATCAGCTGTTGATGAAATAGTAGCAGAAAGAGATAGAAATGGACAATTTAAAGATTTTACAGATTTTTGTGAAAGAATACAAGAAACAAATGTAAATAAAAAATGTATAGAAAGTTTAATAAAAGCAGGTGCATTTGATGAATTTAATGAAACTAGAAGAACATTAATGGAGTCATTTGAAAGCATTTTGGACACCATAACAAGCAGTAACAAAAAAGAACTTGAAGGTCAAGTTAATATGTTTGATTTAGGTGGTAGTGATTCAAAAGAAATGAAATATACATTTAAAGAATTTCCGGAATATAGTAGAAAAGAGCTTTTATTTATGGAAAAAGAAATGCTTGGACTATATATTTCAGGTCATCCATTAGATAATATAAGACATCAAATAGAAATGCAAACAAATATAAATTCTTTTCAAATGAGACAAATGGAAAATACAGATGAGATTGGAGATGAAATTAGACAAGAAATAAAAGATGGGCAGATGGTAAAATATGCAGGAATAATTACAAAAATAAAGAAAAAGTATACAAAAAATAATAAACTTATGGCATTTCTAACAGTGGAAGACTTATATGGACCAACAGAAATAATATTGTTTGAAAGTGCATATCAAAATTGTGCTAATGTACTAATGGAAGATAATATTGTTTTGGTAAATGGGAGATTGAGTGTAAGAGAAGACGAGGAAACAAAAATAGTTGCAAATCAGATAACAGAATTTGCAACAAAAAAGAAAAGTATATTTATATTAGATGTTACCTCATTAGATGAAAAAACAAAAGTAAAACTAAAGGGAGCAATAAAATTTTTTACTGGAGATAGAAATAATATGCCTTTGGAAATTATAAATAATACTGTAAAAAGTATGGCAGGAGGAATATATATAACACCAGAAATTCTTAAGGAATTTCAAGAATTAATAGGTACAGAAAATGCCAAAGTAGAGGAGGTGGAATAAAGGTGAATTTAAATTACAACGATGCAGAACAAAAAAATGAATATGTTACTAAAAAGACATTTGTTATTACAACTGTAATATTATCTATAGCATTAATAATTGTAACAATCTTTTTACTATTTTACTTTAACAGTAAACTACAAAAAACAGTAGAAAGTTTAGAAATAAAAGATGATTTAACATTAATACAAAAGGAAGATAATAGCTGGATAAATAATGTAAATGTTGAGTAAATTATAGTAAGCATAGAATAAATTTGAAAAATATTGACAGTATACATAATATATGATAAAATGTTGTCGGATTAAAAAGGAGGGATTTTATGATGAAACATAAAAATATTTCGATTGTTTTTATTTCATTATTAATCATAGCAATTCTACTAATGATGAGTCCAAGAATGCTAGCATACACAATCCCAGCAGTAGAAAATTTAAAAGTTGAATATACTGATGGAACAGCAAACTTAAGCTGGTCAAGTGTAACAAATGCTGATGGATATGAAGTTTTTGTTAATATTCCAGGTTATGGTTATGCTAATATTGGTTCAGTATCTGAAAATAAAGTTTCTGTAATAGGAATTTCAGAAGACACAGCATATTCTGTAAAAGTAAGAGCTTATGAATATGTAAATAACATAAAAGAAGTTGGAAACTTTTCTAATGAAGTAGACTTTGATACAAACAAAGAAGCGGATTTAGATAGAGTAACAGGTGTAAAAGTAGAAACAACAGGAAATATTGCAAAAGTAGAATGGAATGCTGTTTCAGAAGCAACTGGTTATGAGGTATATGTAGACATACCAAATTATGGATTTTTAAAAATTGGTAATGCAACAACAAATTCAGCAGTATTAATGGGATTCCAAACAAATGGAAAATATGCTGTAAAAATAAGAGCTTTTAAAGGAACAAATGGAAAAGATGGTTATGGAGAATTTTCGTCATCAAAAACATTTTATATAAATAGTGAAGACCTAGATGATGACAAAAAAGAAGAATTAGACCAAGTTAAAGATTTAGAATATAACTTAGAAAAAGATAAAGTATATTTAAATTGGTCTAAAGTAAAAGATGCAGACGAATATATTGTTTATATATCAATAAATGGTGGTAACTACAGTGAAATAGGAAGAGTTACAGGAAAAGAAGCAACAATAAATGATTTAAGAGAAAATACTACATATAAAGTAAAAATCGCAGCATATAATAAACATGATGATGTTTATGGAAAAGAGTCTAATGTTATAACTTTTAAAACAGACAAAAGTTTTGAAGAAGAAATAGAATTAGACAAGGTAAGAAATTTATCTGTAGATATAGATGGAAATAGAGCTTATTTAGATTGGTCTAAAGTAAAAGATGCAGACAAATATGAAATTTATTTATCTAAAAATGGAAAAGCATATAGTTTAGCAGGAACAGTAACAAAAAATAGTGCAACAATTTCAGATTTAGACTATAACACATCATATAAAGTAAAAGTAAGAGCATATAATGAAAAATATGATGAATATGGTACATATTCAGACATAAAAAGTTTTAAAACAGAAGAAGATGACACAATAGAAGTTGGAAAAGTAAAAAATATAGATATAGATGTAAATGGAAACAGAGTAGATTTAGATTGGTCAAAAGTAACTAATGCAGATGAATATGAAGTTTATTTATCTAAAAATAGTGGATCTTATGACTTAATTGGTACAGTAAAAAATAATAATGCAACAATTTCTAATCTATCATATAATACATCATATAAAATAAAAATAAGAGCATATAATGAAAAATATGATGAATATGGTGCATATTCAGATATAGAAAGCTTTAAAACAGAAAAATATAATAGTAGTATAAACAACGAAGAAGTTGGAAAAGTAAAAAATGTAAATGCAAGTGTAACAGGAAGTACAGTATATTTATCTTGGAAATCTGTGCCAGGTGCAGTAAAATATGAAATACAATTTACAGTACCAGGATACGGAGGAGCTACATCAATATGGTCAGAAGGACCAGGCAGAACAATTTCTGGATTAACAAATAAAACATCAAATTATACAGCAAGAGTAAGAGCATATAAATATGTAGATGGACGTTTAGTGCCAGGAGAATATTCAGATGTAGTTAGATTTAAAGGAAAATAAAATATTTTTATTAAAAAGCTTGATATTTATATAAATATAGGATATAATAGTTAAAGCATAAGAGTTTAAGAAGAGTGGGAACAAATCCCACTCTTTAGTCTTAATAGGAGGAATTTGTAAATGCCTAAAATAGAGGAAAATGTAGAAACCCTAATTATGCCAATTATAGAAGATTTGGGATATATTTTATATGATGTACAATATGTAAAAGAAGCAAAAGATTATTATCTTAGAGTTTTTATTGATAAAAAAGAAGGAATATCTTTAGAAGATTGTGAAAAAGTAAACAATGCAATAACAGATATTTTGGACGAAAAAAATTATATAAAAGATCAATATTTTTTAGAAATATCTTCACCAGGAATTGAAAGAATATTGAGAAAAGAAAAACATTTAGAAGATAATATTGGACAAAAAGTTTGTGTAAATTTATTCAAACCAATTGAGAAAGAAAAACAATTAATAGGTACTTTACAAAAATTTGATAAAGATAGTCTTTATATTAGCTGTAAAGATAGTGAAGGAACAATTAAAATAGAAAGAAAAAATATAAGTTTAATAAAAACAGTGTATGAATGGGATTAAATTAAGAAGGGAGTAATAAAAATGAAAAAAGTAGTAAAGAAAAATACACCAGCAATTGACTCTACTGAGCTAATAATAGCAATGGAAGAGTTAGAAAAGGATAATGGTATACCAAAAGATTACTTACTAGAATCTATAGAAACAGCATTAGTCACAGCATATAAAAGAAACTTTGATTCAGCAGAAAATGTTAAAGTTACAATGGATAGAGAAACTGGTGAAATTCATGTGTATGCAGAAAAAGATGTAGTAGAAATAGTAGAAGATCCACAATTACAAATAAATTTACAAGATGCTAAAAACATAAATAAAAATTTAGAAATAGGAGACAAAGCAGAAGTAGAAATAATACCTAAAAATTTTGGTAGAATAGCCGCACAAACTGCAAAACAAGTTATAGTACAAAAAATTAGAGAAGTTTCAAGAAATGTTTTATTTAATGAATTTAATGAGAGAAAAGGCGAAATTGTTTCAGGAATTGTACAAAAGGCAGATGGAGGAGTTGTAGTATTAGATTTAGGAAAATTAGAAGGTATAATGACTGTAAAAGAACAAGTTCCTACAGAAAAATATAGAGTTAACGATAAAATAAGAGCATATATATTAGATGTAGAAAGAGGAATAAAGGGAGCACCACAAGTTATGGTTTCTAGAACATCACCAGAATTTGTTAGAAAGTTATTTGAATTAGAAATTCCAGAAATATATGAAGGTGTTATAGAAATAAAGAGCGTATCTAGAGATCCAGGAAGTAGAAGTAAAATAGCAGTATATTCTCCAAACGAAAATATAGACCCAGTTGGTTCTTGTGTAGGTCAAAAAGGAATAAGAATTCAAAACATTATAAACGAGTTACATGGAGAAAAAATAGATGTTATAGAATGGAACGAAGATCCATCAATATTTATTTCTGCAGCATTACTTCCAGCACAAGTTATGGCAGTAGATATAAAAGAAGAAGAAAAATTTGCTCAAGTTATAGTTCCAGATGACCAATTATCTTTAGCAATAGGAAAGGCTGGTCAAAATGCACGTTTAGCTGCAAAACTTACTAATTGGAAAATAGACATAAAGAGTGAAAGTCAATTTAGAGAAATAATGATGCAAGCTCAAAATGAGCAAGAAAGTACAGAAAATGAAGAATAATATATTAAAATAAAAATACATATAACAATAAGGAAAGTGATGTATTTGAAAGCAATACCAGAAAGAACATGCATTGGATGCAATGAAAAGAAACAAAAAAAAGAGCTAATAAGAATTGTAAAAGATAAAGAAGGAAATATAAGCATTGACGAAATAGGAAAATCAAATGGTAGAGGTGCATATATTTGTAAAAATATAGAATGCTTAGAAAAAGCTATAAAATCTAAGAAATTAGAAAGAAGTTTAAAGACAAAAATTGATTTACAAATTTATGAAAGTTTAAGAGGTGTAATGATTGGTAAATAATACTAAAGTTTTAAGACTAATAGGGTTAGCTATGAGGGCTGGTAAAGTAAAATTTGGAAGTGACAGTTGTATGGAAGCAATTATTCAAAATAAAATTAAAGTATTATTAGTTGCTAAAGACGCATCAGAAAGGACAAAGACAAATTTTAAAAGATTATGCCATGATAAAAATATACCAATATATGAGGAATTTGAAGAGTATGATTTAAGTCATGCAATAGGTAAACAAAATAAAGTAATAATAGGAGTATGTGATGATAATTTTTCAAAAGAAATTATAAAAATTCTAAGTGGGGGTGAGGTTATTGGATAAGGTAAAAATATATGAATTAGCAAAAAAATTAGATATTGCAAGTAAGGATTTAGTAAATAAAGCAAAGGAATTAGGAATTGATGTAAATAGTCATTTAAGTTCTATAAGTATGGAACAAGCAGAAAAACTAGAAAAGAACCTAAAGGGAATAAGCAATAATTCTAATAAGCAAGCAAAAGAAGAGAAAATAAAAAAAGAAGAAAATAAAAAGGAAACTAAACCTGTTATTATTAGAAGAGAGGTAATTATTTCTGACGAAGAAGAACAAAAAAGAGAGGACGAGAAAAGAAAACAAAATAGCAGAAAAGATGTTGGTTTTGTTGAAAGAAAATCTCACCAAGATTACAACATAGTATATCGTAATAAGCCACAAAAACCACTTACAGTAAGTGAATTATTTGGCTTGGGCAAAAAGGAAGATAAAAAAGAAGAACCTCCAAAAAAAGAAGAAATAAAAAAAGAGGTAAAAGTAGAAGAAAAAACTACAGATGTGAAGAAAGAAATTGTTAAAGAAGAAAGTAAAATTAATGTTGTTACTAATGTAGAAACAAAAGCTACAACAGTTGTAAAGGAAAATAAAAATCAAGTAAATAATCAAAATAATAATTATAAGAATAACCAAAATAACAATTATAAAAATGGTCAAAATACAAATAATTATCGCAATAATCAAAGAGAAAATAATTTTCATAATAATACAAATTATCATGGAAATCAAAATAATAACTACAGAAATAATGCTAATGGTTATCGTGATGGAAATGGACAAAATAGATTTAACAATAGAAACAATCAAAATGGACAAAATAAGTTTGGAAATGGAAATGGTCAAAGACAAAACTTTAACAAATCACAAAGGCCTTTAGATAGCAAAGGAATAGATAGAAATATTAAAGATATAATGTCAACAGAAATTGTAGAAAAAGAAAATCAAAGAGACTACAATAATAGAGCTATCGATAAAGCTAAAAGCAATCGCTATGAAGAAAAAAATAAAAAAGCATCACGCTCTAAAAAAGGTGATTTTGACGAATTTGATAGTGGTAAACTAAACAAGTTGAAACAAGAAGACAGACTATCACATATGTTTACAGAACAAGATGGTGGAATGCTAGATTATTACGATTTAACAACTGCTAGAGGAAAGAGAAACAAGAAAAAAATTCAAAAAGACGAAGAAAGGAATAAACAAAAAATATTTGAACTAAAAGAAATTACTATTCCGGATAATATAACAGTAAAAGATTTAGCAATAGAATTAAAGAAAACAAGTGGCGAAATTATAAAAAAATTATTTAATTATGGAATAATGGCTACAATTAATAATACTGTAGATTTTGATACAGCTTATTTAGTAGCAAGTGAATTTGGTGTAACAGCTAAGAAAAAAGAAGAAATAAAAGAAGAAGATATCTTATTTGATGACTCTGAAGATAAGGAAGAAGATTTAAAACCAAGACCACCAGTTGTTGTTGTTATGGGACACGTTGACCATGGTAAAACATCACTTCTAGATGCTATTAGAAAAACTAATGTTATAGAGGGAGAAGCAGGTGGAATTACACAACATATAGGTGCTTATAAAGTAAATATAAATGGAAGAGAACTTACTTTCTTAGACACTCCAGGACATGAGGCATTTACAAGTATGAGAGCTAGAGGTGCTCAAATTACAGATATAGCAATACTTGTAGTTGCAGCAGATGATGGTGTTATGCCACAAACTATAGAAGCTATTAACCACGCAAAGGTTGCAGAAATTCCAATTATAGTTGCTGTAAATAAAATAGACTTACCAGGAGCCAATATAGATAGAATTAAACAACAATTAATGGAATATGAACTAGTACCAGAAGAATGGGGCGGAGATACAATTTTTGTACCTATTTCTGCAAAAAAACATTTAAACATAGAAAATTTACTAGAAATGGTTTTATTAGTTGCAGATATGAAAGAATTAAAAGCAAATCCTAATAAACAAGCAAAAGGTGCTGTTATAGAAGCAAGACTAGATAAAGCAAAAGGACCTATCGCATCTATGTTAGTACAAAGAGGAACTTTAAATATTGGAGATACTATAGTTGTAGGTAAATCTATAGGAAAAATAAGAGCAATGAAAAATGACAAAGGCCAAAAGGTTAAAGCAGCAGGTCCATCTACACCTGTTGAAATCATGGGATTAACAGATGTTCCAGAAGCAGGAGATACTTTCTATGAAGTAAAAGACGAAAAAACAGCTAAACACTTAATAGAAAGAAGAAAACGTCAAGAAAGAGAAGAGCACTTAAATAATGTAAACAAAGTTACACTAAGTAATGTATTTGAAAAAATGGCAAGTGAAAACTTGAAACAACTTAATATTATAGTAAAAGCGGATGTACAAGGTACTTCAGAAGCTTTAAAACAATCATTAGAAAAATTATCTAATGATGAAGTAAAGGTAAAAGTTATACATTATAGTGCAGGAGCTGTTACAGAATCAGATGTACAACTTGCAAAAGCTGCAAAAGCTATTATTATTGCATTTAATGTACGTCCTACATCAACAGCAAAAGAAATGGGAGAAAGAGAAGAAGTAGAAGTAAAACAATATTCTGTAATATATCAAGCTATTGAAGATGTAGAAGCTGCTATGAAAGGAATGCTAGACCCTGTATTTGAAGAAAAAGTTATAGGAGAAGCAGAAGTAAGACAAACATTTAGAGTATCTAGTGTTGGAACAATTGCAGGATGTTTTGTACTTAATGGAAAAGTAGAAAGAAATGCAGGAGTAAGAGTAATAAGAGAAGATGTTGTTATACATGAAGGAAAACTTGTTTCATTAAAGAGATTTAAAGATGATGTTAAAGAAGTTACAAAAGGATTTGAATGTGGACTTCAAATAGAAAACTATAATGACCTAAAAGAAGGAGATAAAATAGAAGTTTTTATACAAGAGCAAGTAAAACAAGTATAAATAAACATTGATAAAATAAATAATAATTCAAGCAAGCATAAATAATAAGTAAAATAAGCATAATAATATAATAATAAGTAAAACTATAAAAGATACAAAAATATAAACAGAAATTTTATAGTTTTACTTATATTAAAATATGATGACAACGCTATAAAAATATTATATAAATATTAAAAGTTCAACGAAATATATTTTATGTCTATAATATTTTAGAATTGTTAGAAAGGATAAAAAATGTCTAAAGATAATACAAGACTAAATAGAATTAATGAAGAATTAAAAAAAGAAATAAGTCATGTAATTACATTTGAGCTTAAAAATGCTAATATAACAGGATTAATAAGTGTTACAAAGGTAAAAATAACACCTGACTTAAGATTTGCAAGAGTATATGTTAGTTTGTTAAACTCAAAAAGTAAAACAAAGACTATGGAGGGTCTTCAAAGTGCATCAGGCTATATAAGAGGACAAATAGCTAAGAAAATAAATTTGCGTGTTACTCCAGATTTACAGTTTGAATTAGATGAATCTATGGAGTATGGGGAAAAAATGGATAAAATAATAGCAGATGCAATAAGAAAAGACAAAGAAATTATAGAAAAAAATAAAAATATTGATTTAGATGCTGGAAAACAAGAATAATTAGTGATACAATTCAAAAGAGTAAAGAAATAAAAGTGAGGAGAATTTGTAATGACTTTAGATAATATTAAAGAAGAAATAGATAAAGCGGAGAAAATTGTTATATTAACACATGAAAATCCAGATGGTGATGCTATAGGAAGTGGATTAGCAATGTATAATGCACTAAAAGAATATGGCAAAAATCCAGATATAATTATTCCAGAATACTCAAGAATATTTAAGTTCTTGCCAGGTACAGACGAAATAAAAACAGAAAGTGATATAGAACAATATGATTTAGCAATTTCTTTAGATTGTGCAACTATAAAAATGTTAAATGGTTTTGCAAAATATTTTGAAAATGCTAAAATGAAAGTTAACATAGATCACCATGGAACAAATACTATGTTTGGAAACTATAATTACGTAAATCCAGCAGCGCCAGCATGTGCACAAATATTGTTAGTAGTTTTAGAGTATTTTGGAATAGAAATTACAAAAGATATAGGAACATGTATATTAACAGGAATTATAACAGACACGGGAGGCTTTAGATATGAAGGTGTTACAGCAGACACTTTTGAGTTTGTATCATGGCTTTTAAATAAAGGTGTAAATGTGTCTAAAATATATAAAAAAGTTTTACAAACTAAAACTAAAGCAAATTTTGAATTAACAAAACTTGCAACAGAAAGAATTGAATTTTTTGAAGATGGAAAGGTATCTTTTACATATATAACAAAAGCAGATGAAAATGCTGTAAATGCAGGTCAAGGAGACAAAGAAGGAATTGTAGAAATAGGAAGAGATGTTGAAGGCGTAGAAGTTTCTGTATTTGTAACAGAATCTAATAAAGGAATAAAATGTTCTTTGCGTTCAAATGAATATGTAAATGTTTCAGATATTTGTTTAGCATTTGGCGGTGGAGGACATATAAAAGCAGCAGGATGTACAATACAAGGTTGTACAATAGAACAGGCAAAAGAAAAAATATTAAGACAAATTAAAACAGCATTATAATTATAGTTTTAGGTGCAAAATGGATGGAATTATATTAATAAATAAAGAAAAAAAATATACATCACATGATGTTGTAGCAAAGGTAAAAAAAATATTAAAAGTAAAAGTGGGACATACTGGAACATTAGACCCTAATGCAACTGGTATATTACCACTTTTATTAGGCAATGCCACAAAAATTTCAAAATATTTAATAAATCATAATAAAGAATATATTGCAGAATTAAAACTTGGAGTAAAAACAGACACTGCAGATGGAGAAGGTAAAGTAATTGCAGAGAAACAAGTTAATTTAGAAGAAATATTTGAAAATATAAATGAAAGTATACAACAAATTTTAAATAGTTTTGTAGGAAAGACTTTACAAAAACCTCCAATGTATTCTGCAATTAAAGTAAATGGAAAAAAATTATATGAATACGCAAGAAAAAATGAGAAAGTTGAAGTAAAATCAAGACAAATAGAAATATATAAAATGGAATTAATTAAATTGGATTTGAAAGAAAATATAATTAAATTTAAAGTAAGATGCTCAAAAGGTACATATATAAGAACTTTATGTGAAGATATAGCAGAAAAATTAAATACATATGGATACATGAAAGAACTACAAAGAACAGAAGTTGGAGATTTTAAAATAGAAAACGCAATTACTATAGGTGAATTAGAAGAATTAGTAAATGAAAATAAGTTAAAAGATAAAATAAATGAAGAGGCATTAAATATTGTAAATAGTAAAGATAGGAAGTATTTTATTAAAATTGAAGAATTGTTTATGGACAAAAAGATAATTAATTTAGACGAAGACTTATTAAATAAATTCTTAAATGGTGTAATGATTAAAAATAACAATATTGATGGGATTTATAGAATATATAATAAAAATAATTATATTGGAATAGGAGTTAATAAAAATCAAAAGTTAAAAAGAGATGTAATAGTCTAAATTTAAATATATCATAAAATTAAAATGAAATCAAATAAAGAAAATGCATAAATTATATTCAAATAAGCATAATAAAAAGAGATAAATTTAAAATTTTAACATAAATAACAAAAAATAAGATTGAAAATAATTTAAATATGTGATAATATATAAATACATTAAGAATAGTAAATTAATATTTCCCTGCGCGGTGCGTGTAGACTGGAATTTTAGAACCAACAAATTTAAAACGGGAGTCCGCCTTTGAATGTGGCGTGTATGCTTGTTATTTTAATGAGAAACCCAGTAGCATTCAACAAGACACCCACCTGTGAAAACAGGTCCTTAAAATTTCATTCATCTTACGGCTGAGGTGGGGATTTTTTTATTTACTTTTTATGTAAAGTATGGTATAATAAAAGATATAATAAATTTATAAAGGAGTGCTTACAATGAAATGCATCCAAATGACTAAAGTAGATGACAGCAAAATTCTTACCCCAAGCGTTATAAAATTACTTACAAAACAGGTTAAAAAAGAGTTTGACAACGCTGAGGTATGTGTAACAAAAGTACGGAAGAAAAGTATTGACACAGTTAATGTTTGGCAATTAATAAAAAATAATGACCAAACTTACCATATTGCTTATATCCTTTTAGGATATAATATAAGCAAATGTGAAATGACTGAAGAAGCAATACTAAATTCTCCCAGAATTTTGGAGTTGCATGAAGTGCTACAACCAAGTGAAGTAGACATAGTAAAATTTTATTTTCATGAGGTATGCAAATCAAAAATAAAATAGCATTCTAAAAGGCGGACCATTTGGTCCGCTAATTTATTACAAAATGTTTGTTGATATGTACTAGATATTATGTTATATTAAAAATGATAAAAGGTAGGAAAATTATGAAATTGCAAGAATTAATTCAAAATAGCAAACATGAATTAGATAGTCTAAATGTAGAAGATGCAGATATAAAGTTAAAAATATTAATAGAATATGTTTTTAAAATTTCTAAAGAAAAACTAATTCTAAAATATAAAGATGAAATAAACGATAAAAAAGTTGAAGAGTTTAGAAAATTATTAAAAAAGTTGGAAAATGGAATCCCAATTCAATATATTATTAATAATCAAGAGTTTATGGGGCTTAATTTTTATGTGGACGAAAATGTGCTAATACCACAACCAGATACAGAAATATTAGTAGAAGAAGTAATAAAATATTGTAATGAACTTAGAAATAATGAATCAGAAGATAAAGAAACTAATAAAGACTACAAAGAAAATATAGAAAAAGAACCTATAATTAATAAAGAAGATAAAAATATAAACAAAAAAACAATTAAAATTCTTGATTTATGCACAGGGAGTGGAATAATTGGGATTTCAATTTACAAATATTTGGAAAATGTGGAAATATATGCTTCAGATATAAGTCAAAAAGCTTTAAATATAGCAGAAAAAAATACAAATCTAAATAATGCAAAAATAAATTTTATAAATTCAGATATGTTTGAAAATATACATATAAAAGATTTTGATATAATTGTTTCAAATCCCCCATATATAGAAAGTAAAGTAATAGAAAGTTTAAGCAAAGAAGTACAAAATGAGCCAAAACTTGCTTTAGACGGAGGAGAGGATGGACTAAAATTTTATAGGTGTATATTAGAAAATGCAAAGGACTATTTAAGAAAAAATGGAGCTATATTTTTAGAAATTGGATATGACCAAAAAGAAAAGATAGAAGAAATTTTAAAAAGTTATAAAATTTACAAGGAAACGAAATGTATAAAAGACTTTGGTGGAAATAATAGAGTTATTATTATAAAAAGATAATGTCAAATTAAATAAAGTAAAATGGAATTAGATAAAATTAAATTAAATGATAATAAATACCAAATATAAAAAGTTAATATAAAAATAAGTATTTTTAAAGAAAGGAGCATATGGTAGTTTAAATTATTAAATATATCATATAAGTAATAAAATGTCATTTTCATCAGATGTAAAAGAAGAATTAAGTAAGATAAGTAATTTACCAAATAAAGAGGAAGTAAAAGCAGAGCTAATAGGTTATTTATTAACTTCTAATATAGATATACAAAAACAAACTGTAAAATATTCTACAGAAAGCCAGTATAATATAAATAGATTTGGAAAATTACTTAGTAATTTAGGTTATATAGATTATAAGATAGAAATACAAGGAAAAGTATATTCAATTACTGTAAAACAATTAGAAATGGACGAAATTAATTATAAAGAAAATAACATTTATTTAGCCACTTTAGACAAAATCTCTAATAAAGAGAACTTAGAAAAAGCATTAGTAAGAGGATGCTTTATGGGAAGTGGATCTATAAATAATCCAAAAAATAAATACCATATGGAGATATTATTCAGTTTAGAGAAAAATGCAAAGTTTATATTAGAAATATTAAATAAATATAATATAGAATTTAAAATATTAGAAAACAATAGTACATTATATTCAAAAGATGGAGAGGAAATATCTAAGTTTCTAGCTTTCATTGGTGCAAATTTCTCTGTTTTAAAATTTGAAGATATTAGAGTTTTTAGAGAAATGAGAAATAACGTCAATAGGCTAGTAAATTGCGAAACAGCAAATATTAATAAAATAGCTACTGCAGCAGCAAAGCAAATAGCGGCAATAAATAAAATAAAGAAAATGGGAAAATTTGATAGTTTGCCAGACAATCTTAAAGAAATAGCAGAAGTTAGAGAAAAAAATCCAGATATGTCTTTACTAGAATTAGGAAAACTTTTGCAAACACCAATAGGAAAATCTGGAGTTAATCATAGATTAAAAGCTATAGAAAAAATTGCAGAAGAGTAGGAGTGAATTTATAGAAATGAAAGATATAGGAATTTATGTACATATTCCTTTTTGTAAGCAAAAATGTTACTATTGTGATTTTATCTCGTATGTAGGAAAAGAAAAATTAGTAGAAAAGTATATAAACATATTAATTAAAGAAATAACAGATGTTGCAGAAGGAAATAAACTTGACTATGAAAATGGAATGGATGATTTATTTAAAGTGAATACAATTTACATAGGAGGAGGAACTCCATCTTTTATAGATAGTAAATATATTGTAAATATTATAAAAATAATAAAAGAAAAATTTAAATTAGACGAAAATGTAGAAATAACTTTAGAAGTAAATCCAGGTACAGTAAACAAAGAAAAGCTTGAAGATTATTTTAAAATAGGAATTAATAGATTAAGTATTGGTTTGCAATCTACAAATAATAATTTGCTTAAGGAAATAGGAAGAATTCATACATATGAAGAATTTTTAAATACATATTCCTTAGCAAGAAAAGTAGGTTTTAATAATATAAATGCAGATTTAATAATAGGTTTGCCAAAACAGACTATAGCAGATGTAGAAAACTCAGTAAATGAACTAGTAAATTTAAAATTAGAGCATATTTCTGTATATTCATTAATTCTAGAAGAAGGAACTATGCTAGAAGAATTGGTGAGAAGCGGCAAACTAAAACTTCCAGAAGATAAAGAAGAAAGAAATATGTATTGGAAAGTAAAAAATATATTAGAGAAAAATGGATATAACCATTATGAGATATCAAACTTTGCAAAGCATGGAAGTGAGTCAAAACATAATTTAGATTGTTGGAAACAAAAAGAGTATGTTGGATTTGGAGTAGCAGCCCATTCTTATACAAATGGTGTAAGATATTCTAACATAGAGAATATAGAAGAATATATAAAAAATTATGAGGAAGGAAAAGAAGAAGATAATTTTGTATTTCATGAAAAGCAAACACATAATATGAAAGTAAAAGAATATATGATGTTGGGATTAAGAAAAATAGAAGGAGTATGTATACAAGAATTTAAAGAAAAGTTTGCAGCAAATCCTATATTTGTTTTTAAAACAGAATTAGAAAAGCTAGTAAACGAAGAACTACTAGAAGTAAATGGAGATTATATAAAATTAACTAATAAAGGATTAGACTTAGCAAATTTAGTTTGGGAAGAGTTTGTATAAAATATTTAATAAAAAAATATTAATAGATAATAAATAGATTTTATAATATAAATAAATTTTATAAAAAGCTGCAATAACTACTAAAATCAACTAAAAATTTGAAAATTAACGTAAAATATGCTAAAATATAATTTAAGATAGTCAAGTACTACTTTATAAAAAAACCAAGTGTAATTATAGGAGGTATTATTATGAATTGGCGGAAATTAATCTACAGCATCATCATTCCCAGCATAGCAGGATTCACCTTTGGAATCTTCATAAGCATTGGAACACTAACTAATGCAATTGTTTTTTTCTATGGCATTGTTATGATGATTGCAGCATTTCTTTCAAGTACAGGCAAAGGAAAAAATGGAGATGCTTTTAGTACAGTTATCATGGGAGCTTTGGTAACAGGAGTAACCTATTTATTTATCTCTATGATAGGAGAATTAAGTGAAAGGTTCAACTGGATGTTTGTGGTAAAGACTGTTGGATTTATTTTAGCAGCATCGCTTACCATTTATTTAGCAAAAACGATTATGGAAGACAAACCACAGAATTAAAATTAACATGAAGAAGTAAATATACCCGTCAAAAGACCACTGGCTTTATAGCTGGTGGTTTTTCATATTATAATAATAAATGAAATTATACTATTAAAAATATAATTTATATTAACAAAAATTTAAGGTTTCGTTCACGGAAAATTCACACAATTTTTAGCAATATGTATTGACAATTGCTAAAATTGGTTATAATATATATAAAGTTAGCAGTTAAATAATATGAGTGCTAAAATAAGGTGATAATATATGTTAAATCCAAGAAAAAGAAAAATTTTACAAGCAATTGTAGATGAATATATTAATACAGCAGAGCCAGTAAGTTCTGGAAGTATCGTTCAAAAATATGGGTTAGATTTTAGTAGTGCAACAATAAGAAATGAAATGGCAGATTTAGAAAAATCAGGGTATATTGAAAAAACACATACTTCAAGCGGTAGAATTCCATCTGCATTGGGTTATAGGTTATATGTAAACGAATTAATAAAAGATGATAATATAAGTTTAGAAGAAATAAAATATATACAGTCAAAGTTATCAACAAAGGTAAACGAAATAGAAGATTTAACAAAAATAACTAGCCAAACTTTATCAGAGGTAACACACTATACATCTGTTGCAGTTGGACCTAGAGCAGAAGAGCAAAAAATACAAGAAATAAAATTTGTTTTGTTGGGAACAAGAATGCTCATGGCAGTTATTTTAACAGATACAGGAATGGTAAAAGAGACAATAATAAAATTTGACGAAGATATAAATGAAGAACAAGTAGAAACTTTAAACTATATTTTTAATAATAAATTAAAAGGTAAACTTTTAGAAGAAATAAATCAACCACTAAAACAGTATATACTTTCACAAATGGATTATAGTGTAAAAGTTATAAAACCTGTATTAGAGCAACTAAATAAAGTGGTAAATGAAAATAATGATAAAATATATTTAGATGGAGCAAACAGAATATTTGATTTACCAGAATTTAAAAGTTTAGATGTGGCAAAAAGATTTATTAACCTTATTGACACAAAAGAAATTGTACTAGACTTATTAAATACTGGATTTGCTAATGATATTAATGTTTATATAGGAGACGAAAGTAAAAATAAAGAGCTACAAGACTTTAGCATAGTAACATTTAGGCATAAATATAAAAATAAAGATTTAGGAACAATAGGAATTATAGGACCAAAAAGAATGGACTATTCAAAAGTAATTTCTGTTATGAAATATATCAGCAAAAAGCTAAATGAAAAGTAATTTGAAAGGTGGTATAACAATTGGGTGAGAATAAAGAAGAATTAAAAAATAATGCTAATGTAGAAAAGGAGCAGGCTAAAGAGAATAATATGGAAAAAGTAGATGAAATTATAGAATTAAAGAAAAATGTAGCAAGCATGAAAGCAGAAATGGAAGAAAAAGATGATAGATATAAAAGAATAATGGCAGAATTTGAAAATTATAAAAAGAGAAGTGCTAAAGAAAGAGAAACATTATATGAATCAATAATTTCAGAAATTGTATCATCATTTTTACCAGTATTAGATAATCTAGAAAAAGCAGTAGCTGCTGAAACAAAAGACGAAGAATACAAAAAGGGAGTAGAACTTATGTATCAACAGTTTAAAGATGTTTTGGGGTCAAAAGGAGTTAAAGAAATAGAAACAGTTGGAAAAACATTTGACCCAGAATTACATGAAGCTGTAAGTTTAGTAGTAGATGAAAACTTAGGAGAAAAAGAAATTAAGGAAGAATTTAGAAAAGGTTATATGATAGGAAATAGAGTTATAAGACACTCTATGGTTATAGTAGCAAATTAGAAAAGGAAAAATATACTTATATATAATTTTAAAAAGAACCTAAGATAAAAATTCAATATTATTAAATAAATTGGATGCAAAATTAGAAGATAGTTTTTAATTTTATATAAGTAATAAGAACGGGCGAGGATATTGCTTATATATTTAATATAAAATTTGTTAAATTCGCCGAAACTTTTGTTATATAAAGAAAGGAAGATTTTATTATGGGAAAAATTATAGGTATTGACTTAGGAACAACAAACTCATGTGTAGCAGTTATGGAAGGTGGAGAACCAGTTGTAATTCCAAATGCAGAAGGAAATAGAACTACACCATCTGTAGTAGCATTTTCAAAAAATGGAGAAAGATTAGTAGGACAAATAGCAAAACGTCAAGCTGTTACAAATCCAGATAATACAGTTATTTCTATAAAAAGAAAAATGGGAACAGCAGAAAAAGTTAAAATAGAAGGTGAATCATTTTCACCACAAGAAATTTCTGCAATGGTATTACAAAAATTAAAAACAGATGCAGAGAATTATTTAGGACAAAAAGTAACACAAGCTGTTATTACAGTTCCAGCATACTTTAGTGATAGTCAAAGACAAGCAACAAAAGATGCAGGAAAAATAGCAGGACTTGAAGTTTTAAGAATTATAAATGAGCCAACAGCAGCAGCTTTAGCTTTTGGTATGGACAAAGAAGATCAAGACCAAAAAATAATGGTATACGATTTAGGTGGAGGAACATTTGATGTTTCTATACTAGATATTGGAGATGGAGTATTTGAAGTTTTAGCTACAAATGGTAATACACATTTAGGTGGAGACGATTTTGATGAAAGAATAATAAGCTATTTAGTAGATGAATTTAAAAAATCAAATGGTATTGATTTAAAAACAGATAAAATGGCAATGCAAAGATTAAAGGAAGCAGCAGAAAAGGCAAAAATAGAGCTTTCTGGAATGCAACAAACACAAATTAACTTACCATTTATTACAGCTGATAGCAACGGACCAAAACATTTAGACATTACATTAACAAGAGCAAAATTTGAAGAATTAATTGGTGACTTAGTTGATGCCACAAGAATTCCAGTAGAACAAGCTATGAAAGACGCTGGCATTACAGCAAATGATTTACACAAAGTTTTATTAGTTGGTGGTTCTACAAGAGTTCCTGCAGTTCAAGAAGCTGTTAAGAAAATAACAGGAAAAGATCCAGATAAAGGAATTAACCCAGATGAGTGTGTTGCAGTAGGAGCAGCAATTCAAGGTGGAGTTCTTTCAGGAGATGTAAAAGATTTAGTATTATTAGATGTAACACCATTATCATTAGGTATTGAAACATTAGGTGGAGTGTTTACAAAATTAATTGAAAGAAATACAACAATACCAACAAAGAAATCTCAAGTATTCTCTACAGCAGCAGATGGACAAACAAGTGTTGAAATTCACGTTTTACAAGGTGAAAGAGATATGGCTGCATATAATAAAACTTTAGGAAGATTCCAATTAACAGGAATTCCAGCAGCACCACGTGGAGTACCACAAATTGAGGTTACATTTGATATAGATGCTAACGGAATTGTACATGTATCTGCAAAAGATATGGCAACAGGAAATAGCCAACAAGTATCTATTACAGCAAGCACAAACTTAACAGATGAAGATATTGAAAAAGCTGTAAAAGATGCAGAGGCACATGCTTCAGAAGACAAGAAAAAGAAAGAAGAAATTGAAGCTAGAAATAATGCAGAAAGCTTAGTTTATAATTGCCAAAAAACTGTAGATGAATTAGGAGATAAAATAAGCGGTGAAGAAAAAGCTAAAGCAGAAACAGAAATATCTAATGTTAAAAAAGCATTAGAAGGAAGTGATGTAGAAGCAATTAAAGCTGCAACAGAAAAATTAACAACAGTATTTTACTCAATTTCTGAAAAACTATATTCACAAACAGCAGGAGCTAAAGCTGGAGCAGATGCAAATGGAGCAAATGCAGGAGAGGCAGAAGGACCAAAGACAGACGAAAATGGAAATGTATATAATGCAGAATATAAAGTAGATGAAGATGATAAAAAAGACGAAAAGAAATAATACTTAAAAAATATAATTTATTATAAATAAAAATATAAGCAAGAAAAACAAAATGAAAAAATAATGTTTTGACAGCAGTTAAAAAACAGAAATGTTTAAAAAAAAGAGTTTCTAATAAAGCAATAGAAAATTCATTGTTGTGAAACATTATTTTTTCTGCTATTAATACTGCAATACTTTAGGAGGAACGAAATGGCAGAGAAAAAAGATTATTATGCAATTTTAGGAGTAGAAAAAACTGCAAATGATGATGAATTAAAAAAAGCATATAGAAAATTAGCAAAAAAATATCATCCAGATGCAAATCCAGACAATAAAAAAGAGGCCGAAGCTAAATTTAAAGAAGTTAATGAAGCATATGAAGTCTTATCAAATCCGGATAAAAGAAGAATGTATGACCAATTTGGTACAGCTGACCCACAAAGTGGATTTGGAGGGGCAGGTGGTCCATTTGGAAATGGTACATATACATATTCTACAAGTGGATTTGATGGGTTTAGTGACTTTGGAGATTTAGGAGATATTTTCTCATCTTTTTTCGGAGGTGGCTTTGGAGGTAGAAACCAAAGAAACAATGGACCTCGTAAAGGAGCAGACTTAAGATATGACTTAGAAATAAGCTTTGAAGAGTCTTTTTTAGGAACAGAGAGATATATAAATATTAGTAGAAATGAAACTTGCGAAACATGTCATGGTGAGGGAGCTAAACCAGGAACACATGCAGAAACGTGTCCAATTTGCCATGGAACAGGACAAATTAAACAATTGCAAACTACTATTTTAGGTCAAATGCAAACGATGAGAACATGTAATAATTGTCGTGGAACAGGAAAAGTAATAAAAGAACCATGCGAAACATGTAAAGGAAAAGGCACTGTTAGAAAACAAGTTAAGCTAACAGTAAAAATTCCAGCAGGAATAGATGATGGTCAAACTGTTGTATTACGTGGAGAAGGTGAGCCAGGAGAACAAGGTGGACCAAAAGGAGATTTATATATTAATGTACATGTAAAAAAACATAGTATATACACAAGAAGTGGAGATAATGTACTTTGTGATATACCAATTACATTTACACAAGCAACTTTAGGAGCAGATTTAAAAATACCTATGGTTGATGGAAAACAAGAAATATATAGAATACCAGATGGAACGCAATCTGGTACGAGATTTACCATAAGAAATAAAGGTTTTAAAAGTATAAATGGAAACTCATATGGAGATTTTGTATTTACAGTGCAAGTACAAGTACCAAAACGCTTAACAAAAGAACAGCGTGATATATTAACAGAACTTGCAAAAACAATGAATGAGCAACCACCAGTAAAGAAAAGAGGACTATTTGGCTAAAACGTTTAATAATTAAATAAAATAATAAAAATTGGTGAATCTAGTTATGGATTGAAACTAAAAAATAGGATTAGAGTTTAAATCTAATCCTATTTTTTATGTGTATAATATAATGTTAACGTTAAAATGTAAAAGAAGCAAGTTTGAAAAAAATTAAACAATTTAAATTAAAACATAAGATTTAATAATGACAAAAATGGAATAAAAAGGAAATGAAATCGATAAAAATAAAATATTCTCATTTTGAGATTATTTAGAGCTATAAGACTTACAGGAAATGAGAAAATTAAAAAAATAATAAAAAAAATTCAAAAAATATTGACTAAAAATTATAAAAATGATACTATTCTTTTATAAAATAATACAAAGTTTTACAAAATATTTTAAAATATTTTGTAATATTTTTATTAAAAAACAAAAGTATAAATAGGAGGAAAACAAATGGATGCAAAAAAAAGACAAAAAGGAATAACGCTAATAGCGCTGGTAGTAACAATTGTA